>ENA-UOXV01003684-UOXV01003684.1-marine-metagenome-genome-assembly--contig:-NODE-3684-length-18321-cov-41.564327_pt1 | contig 18321 bp, 16 predicted proteins | sample MGYA00238165_ERZ766961 | MGnify/ENA primary metagenome ERZ766961 (study PRJEB28924, sample SAMN03173240) | marine metagenome | biome: Marine; feature: Water; material: Subsurface seawater | place: North...
GAAAAGCTTCTTTAGCTCAGCTGGTTAGAGCATCTGACTGTTAATCAGAGGGTCCAAGGTTCGAGTCCTTGAAGAAGCGCAAAATAAACCTCAGTAGTAGCAATACCTCTGAGGTTTATTGTTTTCTAGAAGATTTGAGTATATATGCTCATTATGGCTCTTTTTTAGGAGTTGACCTGCAAATGACCTGCAAATTTATTTCTTGGTGAAAGCTACAAAATTAAGTAGCTATGATTAGCATGAAAATCACTCCTGATAAGAGAAGGAGCAAACAAGATGGCAGTTTCCCTATTGTCATTAGAATCACTTACAAAGGTAAATCAAGGGACATAAGCACTGGGTTCACCTGCAAATTATCTGACTGGGATGTGCGTTCCAGCAGTATTAAACCAATATCCAAAGCACACAAGATTCAGAATGATAGGTTAAAAGAGAAGCGGATTAAGTGCCAGGAGAAGCTTCTAGAGTTTGAAAGAAAGTTAATGGATGCTGGCGCTGATGTGCAGACAATAAAAGAATATCTTACTGGACAGCACAGTAGCCGGTCAACTGTGTTAGCTTTTTGGATGGATGAAATTAAGAGGTTAGAGCAAGCTAAAAAGTATGGTAATGCACGTAATTATAGTAGCGCACTTGGAGGTATTAAGCTAGCAACATCTCTAAACATCTCCTTTCATAAAATTGACTATAGTTGGTTAGTTCGTGTGGATGGAAGCCTAAGGGGAAGAGGAGTAAGCTCAAATAGTGTTGCGGTATATATGAGAAGCTTGCGCGCCTTGTACAACAAAGCTATAAACCATGGGATTATTGATGCTCAAGAGTACCCTTTTAGAAGGTATAAAATAAAAGGTGAGCCAACGTCTCCTAGAGTAGCAAGCATTAAAGAACTTCAGAGCTTTTTTAATATGCAATTGAATAGTATTAGAAAGGAATATGACTCATGGAACTATGGAAGACTTATATTCCTTCTAAGAGGTATCAACTTTGCTGATTTGGCCATGCTAACTACGGATAATATAAAGCATGGGAGGTTAATGTACAAGAGAATGAAGACTCATAAGTCATACTCTGTTGAGCTACTTCCACTTGCATTGGATATTTTTAGAAGTTACTACTGCAAGGAGAGGTTTACTCTGCTTCCAATATTGACCAATGAGGAGTTTAATAACAAGAGTAATATACCTAAGAGAGTATCCCAACTAAGAAAAACTACAAACAAGTGGCTAAGAAGGTTAGGATTAGATTTAGGGATGACCGAGTCCTTAACTACTTATGTCTTTAGATACTCTCATGCAAATGCTTGTAAGAAACTTGGGTATAGTAAGGACTTAATTGGAGAATCTCTTGGGCACAACTACGGAATGTCCGTTACAAGTCTATATTTAGAGGACTATAACATAGAGTTAGTAGATAAGATGAACAGTAAAGTTTGTCAGAGAATAATAAAGGAGCTTTAGTGCTTCTTTATTATCTTCTCAGCTTTTTCTGTCAATATCTGGTCAATGTACTTATCCAGAGCTTTTTGATTTTGTAACTCATCCTTTAACAGATATTTTTCAATTTTAGTGATTGTTCTCTTATCAAGCGTATATGAGGTCATTATCTGCTTTAAAAGATTATCTGTAATCTCTTTACCATTATATGGTTGCTTACTAATTATATCAGTCTCAAATATTTTCTTTAAAGGTTCCTCTCTTATTCTGATGATGTTGAAACCAGCTTTTTGAAGTCTTAGTGTCTTCACTTTATCTAATTCTCTTTTCCCTTTATGCCAATAGCTGCCATCAAACTCAATCCCTGCATTAATATTTGGCAAGTATATATCTACGGAATGTACCTTTCCATCAATTCTAGTTTTTAAGCCTTTTGGGTCTATGTCTTTAAAAAACTTAATTAGCTCAAAGGTTATTATTAATTCTTGTTTAGACTGTGGTGTTAATGTGCAATATGGACAACCTCTACCATCTGTTCTTTTGCGTATTGAAGTAATCCACTCATGGTCATCTCCTTTAGGACACTTCCACCATACTTTTTTTAAACTTCCCTTCGTATATTGTTCAGGTTGCAATCCATTGTTCTTAGTAGGGTGCCATTCTGATGCTAACTTAGCATTTACAGTTCTCAAATTATTTGAGTCAACAACCAAGTAATTTGCACAAACAGGACATCCATGGCCCCTAGTTCTATTTCCAATTATAGCTTCCCATTCATGGTCATCTCCTTCTGGGCACTTCCACCATACTTTTTTACCACTATTTGGACTAAACTGAAATGGAGACAACCCCTTGTTTTTAGAAGGGTGCCATTGTTTTGATAAAATTGGATTCAAAAATCCTAAGCTATTTGAATCAATAATCTTATTGCCTGAACAAATTGGACAACCAACACCTTTACTTCTTGTATTCAATGAGGCTTCCCACTCATGGTCATCTCCTTTAGGACACTTCCACCATACTTTTTTGGAACTACCCAATGTGACCATACGTGGTGTTAGTTCTTCATTTCTGAAAGGATGCCATTCTTGAGCAAGTGCCGGTTTTAAAGTTTGTAAGCAATTAGAATTTACTACTTTGTTTCCTGAACATATTGGGCAACCACTACCTCTTACCCTATGATCTATACTAGTAATCCACTCATGATCATCTCCTTCTGGGCACTTCCACCATACTTTTTTACTACCACTTGCTCCTACTTGCTCTGTATTGAGTCCAATGTTTTTAGTAGGATGAAACTCTAAGGCTAAACTTGGGTTAAGTGCTGACAAACAATTTGAACTGACAATTATTTTTCCTGAACACATTGGACAACTTACTCCTTGAGACCTTCCGTTTGGAGAAGCTTGCCACTCATGGTCATCTCCTTTAGGACACTTCCACCATACTTTTGAATGACTATTAGATGATAAGCTATCTGGACAAATGTTACCATTCAAAGTTGGATGCCATTGTCTAGCTAACTCAGGGTTAACTTCTGCTAAAGACTTTCCTTTTGGTGGTTTTCTACTCATGAAGTCATAAAGTTAAAAATATCTTTCAAGAGTTAGAAGCATTTGAGTTAAGAGTATAAGAACCCCCTTAGTGCTCCTTATAAATCAAGGGCACTTTACTATTAAACTTACAACTTCCATCTTGGCAGTGCTTTTATAACCTTAGGATTAGTTTGGTAATCAGTGTTAATTCACCAGCGTTAGCAGCTTTTCCAATCCAGCACCAAGTCTTTATATGTAAGCAATTCTTTGCAGTTATTGGAGAAAACTCTTCCACTATATTTTCCTATTATTTCAAGGATGTAGAATACAATCCAACTTCTGACCCTATAATAACTCCTTAAAGCCCCCTAGGGTGTTCCTATGCTAATAGGTCCTGCGCCATAAAGATACTAATTAATCACTTGTTTTTAAACACTTTTGAAACCAGTATTAAAATATAGTTGAACTATATAGCTATGAATAAAAACTTTGCAATTGTCTATCTCTTAAATACCCCTTTTATCCCCCCCAGCATTATTTAAAAGACTCCTACCCCCCACTTCTTTTGGTTATTCTATTCTTAATACTAATCTAGTTTAGTAGTAGGAATAAGCTATGTGTGTTATTAGTATAAATCCACCTATCCTTAGACATAGCTCTATTGCATCTAAACATCCCACATATAATATATATAGCTATAACTGTGGTCAACTATTAAACTTTAAAGGTTTAATAGCAGCCCTCCCTTTACTACCCATCATAAAATATGACCATATAATGGGTTTAAGTTTGTTACCACTTTTGTTCAGAAGCACCAATGTAGAAAAGCATTGAACATGAAGGGCGGTTACTAAGGAGCACCGTAAGCTCCTTTTTTATTCTTAACTTTATACCATGTCAGTACCAATAGAGTTTTTCAGTGTTGTAGTTCCAAAATTAGTATTAGAAGAAAAGTACGTTGACGGATTACAAGGATACAAAGCAGACTGTCCCAACAATTCTTTCTTAGCGGATACACATATTACTAGAGTAGGTTTTATGAGTGATACTGAACTACATGAGTACTGTGAAGGACTGATAAGGAAAGGACTACACTTCAATGATGTTGTTAACAGCTCTACGGATTTTGTTGTAGTACAGAACCTAATTGGGTTTCAATGGGCAGTAGATTGGCTGGAGAAGGATGATGAAGGGTTTGTTAGCTACACTATGTTGCAGTAAAATAATTTAGCCCTATATTTGACTAAAAATCAGCTACATGAAAAACATAACCCTTCTAATATTAACAACTTTATTTCTTTCTTGTCAACAACAAGATTGTACTGACGGAATTCAAAATGGCAATGAAACAGGGGTTGACTGCGGTGGTAACTGCCCTGCTTGTCCAACTTGTTTTGATGGAATTCAAAATGGAACTGAAACAGGGGTTGATTGTGGTGGAACAATATGTCCTGCATGCAATACTAACACAAATAGCAATAATGGTAGCACAAATGCAACCCTTCTGGCAATTCAAGGGTTATGGGAGTTTAACGCAAAACTACAAACTAGTAATTCTATTATGCCTTGGGTTGGTGGAGCTGCTCCAAATGTATTATATATTAACACAGGCAGCCTATGCAAGCTTGAACTTACCAATATTGTTACATTCCCTGGGAGTCCTCCTGCTATCTTGACTCAGTATAGTATGTTGGGTCTCCCTGGGTTTTGCCAATATCCACAAAACTATGTTTACACTTTTGATCCTACTACGGATGCACTTAGTCCATCATATCATGTTGACAATGTGACTAATGATTCTTTATTATTGAGCAAAACCGGTAGCAATTATAACGAGGTTGCATATTATTCAAAACTCCCACTACTTGCTGCAAACGCATCTTCAGTAAATTGGACTGTTGAGTTAACATCTAGCTATGCTGGAAATAACCAGGTAGGAATACTAATTGAATATGGACCATCACTTTTTGACACAGTTTATGTTAATACTGGCCAAACCCTTTATTCTGGCAATAAAATTGTCAATCTTGCTAGCTCATACCCAAGTTTTAGTATTAAACTTATTAATCTTGATTTCCCCAATCCCTCATACAACATTATATCTTTTAATACTGAGTTAGAAGTTGTTGGAACTCCATTTATTTCTAAAACTGGACCCCACTCCCTTTGTCATTCTTGGACTGGACACGCTAGTTGTATTGGATATGATGCAATTGGTTCGCAGCCTGCTAACTTAAATCAAATCACATGGAATGGATTGTAAAGACACCTCCCTCTTACCAAAGGGAGTCTTAACTTCCCAGTCCTATTTATAACCCATTATTAATACTGATAAATTAAGTTTAACCAAGCTTTCACCTGCAAATAACCTGCAAATCATTTACTAGATTCTCTACAGCCCTTACTGCTTCTTTAGCTCAGCTGGTTAGAGCATCTGACTGTTAATCAGAGGGTCCAAGGTTCGAGTCCTTGAAGAAGCGCAAAATAAAAGCTAACCGAAAGGTTGGCTTTTTTTGTGCACAATAGTGAAGGGCGGGAAGCGTTGTATCGAACTTTTTGAAATATTTATCCTGAGCCAGGTTTGAAAAACCTATGCCGAAGGGAGTCCCAGAACCGAACGAAGTGAGTTCATGAGAGGAGCGAATAACTTTTAGCGCAAAATAAACCGCAGTAGCAGTAATACTTCTGAGGTTTTTTATTTTCTGAAAGAATTGAGTGATAAGGATTAATTCTATCTCTTTTTTAGAAGCTTCCCTCCAAATTCAAGATTTAGTGGACTTTAGGGTTATTGTTTTGCTAAAAGTTCGTTTTTTTGTGGTTGAAAACAAATTCAATTAGAAATAATGTCTAGAATTAAAGTTAAAGCTGCTTTAGCAAGCAAACCAGGAGAAGAGGTATTAGTAAAGGGGTGGGTAAGAGCATTTAGAAGCAATCGATTTATTGCTTTGAATGATGGTTCGTGTCTAGCTAATTTGCAAGTGGTTGTAGATTTCGAAAGCTTTGACGAAGCACTATTAAAAAAAGTAACCATTGGAGCAGCAGTTTCTATTACGGGAAAATTAGTTGAATCTCAAGGGAAGGGACAATCTGTTGAAGTGGAAGCAATAGATATAGAGGTTCTTGGAGAAGCAGATCCTGAAGAGGTTCAAAAAACAATTTTACAGCCTAAAAAGCATAGTTTAGAATTATTAAGAGAACAGGCGCATTTACGTTTTAGAACAAATACGTTTGGAGCTGTTTTTAGAATTAGACATGCAATGGCATATGCTATCCACAAGTATTTTAACGACAATGGATTTTTCTATTTACATTCACCAATATTAACAGCTTCAGATGCTGAAGGAGCGGGTGAAATGTTTAGAGCAACAGTGCTAGACCCGCAAAATCCTCCAACAACTGAAGATGGGAAAGTGGATTTCTCTGAGGACTTTTTTGGAAAAGAAACCAACTTAACAGTATCTGGTCAATTAGAAGCAGAGCTGGGTGCTATGGCGCTCGGACAAGTATATACTTTTGGACCAACTTTTCGAGCTGAAAATTCAAATACTTCTCGGCATTTAGCGGAATTTTGGATGATAGAGCCTGAAATCGCTTTTGGAGATTTGAATGACGACATGGATTTAAGTGAAGACTTTTTAAAATACCTGATCCGTTATGCATTGGATAATTGTAGGGAAGATTTAGAATTTCTTAATGAAAGAGAAAAGAAAGAAGATGCTCAAAAACCAACAGCAGAGAGAAACGAGCTTTCACTAATCGAAAGAATGGAGTTTGTTATCGCCAACGATTTCGAAAGAATCAGCTATACGGAAGCAATTAGAGTTTTAGAAAACTCTAAGCCTTACAAGAAAAAGAGATTTAAATTTCCAGTAAACTGGGGTGTAGATTTAGCAAGCGAACACGAACGATTTTTAGTGGAGAAACATTTCAAAAAACCTGTTATCATTTTTGATTACCCAAAAGAGATAAAGTCTTTTTATATGCGAAACAATGACGATGGAAAAACCGTTGCAGCCATGGACGTTTTGTTTCCTGGAATTGGAGAGATAATTGGAGGTTCTCAAAGAGAGGAAAGAATGAGTGAGTTAAAGCAAAAAATGAAAGACTTTAATGTCGAGGAAGATGGGTTGTGGTGGTACTTAGACACGCGAAAATTTGGAACAGCTCCGCATGCTGGTTTTGGGCTTGGCTTTGAAAGGTTAGTAATGTTTGTCTCAGGAATGACCAATATTAAAGACGTAATTCCATTCCCAAGAACACCAAAAAATGCAGAATTTTAAATTTATACTCTGCTCATTTATTTTAATGACTTTTATCTGCCCAGCAATCTCTCGAGCCTGCCATTAGAGAAACAACAAAGCAAAAGCAAAAATTTAGTTTTAACATGGTTTAGTTTTTAGTAAATGCAAAATATAAAACTTATTTAATTCTTTTTGTAGGCTGCAAATCAATAATAGTTTACTTTAGTTTCCGTTATGGCATTAAAACAATCATTACAGCATAAACTATTACAAAAGCTATCCCCGCAGCAAATTCAATTAATGAAGTTGCTTCAAGTTCCTACCGTAGAATTGGAACAGAGAATAAAACAAGAGATTGTGGATAATCCTGCGTTAGAAGAAGGACCAGAAGAAAAAGAGGAGCTGCAAGAAGATGCCGAAGACGATTTTCAAGACGATTTAGATGATTCGAGAGATGACTTTGACATCAATGACTATTTGGATGATGAGGTTCCATCCTACAAGACATCTGTAAATAATCACAGTGTTGATGATGATGAAAAAGCGATTCCTTTGTCAGGAGGAGCCTCATTTCAAGAGCTTCTAGAAAGTCAAGTTGGCCTTAGAATAAAAGATGAAAAGCAACTACTAATTGCGCTTCAAATCATTGGAAACTTAGACGAATCTGGCTACTTGAGAAGAGAGATAATAAATATCGTTGATGATTTAGCTTTCAGTCAAAACATAATAGCCACAGAAGAAGAAATTGAACAAGCATTAATGGTTGTTCAAGGGCTTGACCCAGCAGGTGTTGGTGGAAGAAATTTGCAAGAATGCTTGTCTATTCAAATTAAAAGAAAAGACAGAACCGTTGCAACACGAACGGCTGAAGCAATACTTGATACTTGCTTTGATGAGTTTACTAAAAAGCATTACAAAAAAATCATAAAGAAGCTTGACATTCTTGAAGATGACTTGAAAGAAGCAATTGAAGAAATTATTCGTTTAAATCCTAAGCCAGGGAATTCTATGAAAGCAACGAGTAAGGTAATGCAGCAAATAATTCCGGATTTTACCATACGAGAAGACAATGGTGTATTGGAACTTTCTTTGAATCGAAGAAATGCTCCAGAGCTAAAAGTCAGCAGGCAATATGCAGATATGTTAAGAGGCTATGCGGAAAGCTCAAAGTCTAAAAAAGACAAAGAAGCAATCCTTTTTATTCGGCAAAAAATTGATTCAGCAAAATGGTTTATTGATGCAATCAGACAACGTCAACAAACACTATTAATTACCATGAATGCTATTATGGAATACCAAAGGGAGTTTTTTCTTTCGGGCGACGAGACAAACCTTAAGCCAATGATTTTGAAAGATATTGCAGAGGTTGTAAAAATGGATATTTCAACGATTTCTCGAGTAGCCAACAGTAAACACGTGTTTACGCCTTATGGAACTTACCTACTTAAATACTTCTTTAGCGAATCACTTTCAACCGATAGTGGAGAAGAGGTTTCTACAAGAGAGGTAAAGCGAATTTTGCAAGATGCGATTGAAGTGGAAGACAAAAAAAAGCCGCTTACAGATGAAAAGCTTGCAATATTATTACGAGAGAAAAAGTATAATATTGCCAGAAGAACTGTAGCAAAATATAGAGAACAGCTGGACATTCCAGTGGCTCGATTAAGAAAAGAATTATAGCTTATTATGACCCTCCTTTCAAAGGTTATTTCGGTTGTTTTCCAACCCCTTTTTTTGCCAATTTATGCTTTCTTATTGTACGTAACAATCGATCATCATTCAACGTTTTTGATCAGAAGCGAACAAGCGTCATTACAATTTAATTATATTTTGTCAATTCAAATTTTATTGGCAGTAATTATTCCAATAGGAAGCCTTTATGTAATGTACCGTTCGAACATCATTTCCTCCATGAGTATTCCCGATAGAAAGGAGCGCATACCGATATTTATTATTACACTATTTTACTATTTATTAACGTATTACTTTTTGAGAAAAATACACGTTACTAACCTCGAGTTTTTAGGAGCATTTATGTCCTTTTTAACTGGAGGCATAATCCTAACAGGACTTAGTTTATTAATCACTTTTTTCTGGAAAATCAGTATTCATGCCATAGGCATTAGCGGCCTTTCAGGAGCTTTTTTAGGGTTTTTTGAGTTGCTTTTTCCTATTCAGAATGAGAATGAGATATTGGTTATTAATATAATTCTTCTTTTACTGGTTGGTCTTGTTTGCTCTGCAAGACTTTATTTGAAAGCTCACTCATTTCTTCAAGTAATAGCTGGAATTACACTTGGCTTTGTTGTAGAATATATAGCTGTGAGTAAGGGCTTTTGGTTTTAAAACCGCATCCACGAGAAACCGATTGAAAACGGTATTAACTCAACTCCTTTGCCGCTTTCGAATATTGGCGTTAAGGAATAAAAGGCATTGAAAGCAATTTTATTAAATCCGATTCGAACAGTAGGGCCATAACGATAGGGAAGCGTGTTTTGGATTCCATACACTTTTATCTTGTTTTCATTATCACGGTATTTGGTGTTGTTTCCCAATAGGTATCCCGCCTTAAACCCTAAGTAAAGCTTAAAGTTAAAGCCCATCCTTTCTTCTTTGCTACGATTCATAGTACGTAATCGTAATTCTACAGGAACCTCCACGTATTTAAACGTTGCTTTATTTATTGTGTAGCCGGGAGGTAATTTAATTGGCGTAAGGTCGGTAAAGATGTTTCCTTCCCCATCTACATCATATTGAACCGCCCCGTTACTATATACGTTATGATAGTCCAGCCCAATTCCATAAGCCACCGCTACGTTGCTTTTCTCTCCTAATGGGATGTCTTTATACCAGTAAAAACTTCCACCTAAAGAATACAGCTTTTGATCAACTCCGGGAGGGGCGTTTAGCCAATTATTAAAGTTTATATCAACTACAATCCTATCAAACTTTTCTGGGTTATCATCATCAGCTGTCAGTTTAAAAAACTCAAACAATCCCTGCCCATAAATCGTTGAGCTAAATAATAATAATATGGTTAACAATTTTTTCATTACCGAAGCAAAGGTAAGGTTAATTAAAATAACCCATATTAATCACTGAGTGATTGTTGCCATTTCCATGCGTGAGAAAGCGCTTCTTCCAAAGAAAACTTAGGGCCCCAGTTTAGCTCGTTTACAATTTTGCTGTTGTCAGCAAACACCGAAACGGCGTCGCCTTCTCTTCGTGGCCCAATGACATATTTAACTCTCGTTTTGGTTGCCTTTTCAAAAGCACTTACCACTTCTAAAACCGTTGACCCTGTACCGGTACCAACATTGAAAATGTGCAAGTTGCCTATTTCTTTTTGCAAAAATGCAAATGCTTTTACATGGGCATCAGCCAAATCAGAAACATGAATATAATCTCTAATGCAAGTTCCGTCAGAGGTGCTATAGTCACCCCCATTAATGGTTAATTGATCTCTTTTGCCAGCTGCTGTTTGAGCAACATAAGGGACGAGGTTATTTGGAATTCCATTAGGAAGCTCACCAATTAAACCAGACGGATGCGCACCAATGGGGTTAAAATATCTTAATAAAACTATCTTAACACTTTGATTTACCTTGCAAAAGTCTTGAAGAATTTTTTCACAAACTTGTTTTGTATATCCATATGGGGAAGAGGCTTCTTGAATAGGACTTTGCTCAGTTACGGGAATTACTTCGGGATCGCCATATACAGTGCATGATGAAGAAAAAACAAAATAGTTAATGTTATGTTTTGGCACAAGTTTTAACAAATTAACCAGTGTTCCTATGTTGTTTTCATAATACATTACAGGCTTTTCTACAGATTCTCCAACCGCCTTGTAGGCAGCAAAATGGACAACTCCCTCTGGTTTTTCTTTTTCAAAAACATCTTCCAGCCCTTTTAAGTCTAGGCAGTCTACATTATAAAAAACAGGCGTATTGCCTGTAATTTCTTTAATTCGATCTAAAATAAACGGTTCGGAATTTCTAAAATCGTCAATAATAATAGGTATATCACCATTGTTAAATAGCTCTACAACGGTATGTGAACCTATAAATCCGACCCCTCCAGTCACCAATATCTTCATTCTTTCTGTTTGAACTTCAAATCTAATTCTTATTTTTATCATTTCGATTTTCAGACAAAAGATTTTCAGACAAAAGACTGGCGGCTTCTTTGAATGATAGGGTTTTGTCAGCCTTTTGATAATATAAAATAATTAAACCTATATGAAAACAGAAGCACAAGTATTGGCTGAGATGCTAGATAGCACCAGAGAATTCACAAAATGGTATTTATCTATGTTGAAAGATGTAGATGTATATAAAACATTTGAATTGGAGGGAAAAAAGTTTAATCCTGTAATTTGGGAAATTGGACATTTAGCAAATTCTGAAAACTTCCTAGGCACTTATTTAACCGGTGGAAAAAACTTAAAATTTGATTGGGCTCCACTATTTGGTTTGGGAGTTACACCTCCTTCGAAGGAAGATTATCCAGCTTATAAAGATATTTGGAACACATTTAAGGAAGTTCATAAAAACACAATCAACCACATTTCATCGTTAACAGACGAACAACTAGACGCCCCTTCTAGGATGGAGTTTGCTATGATTACCGATGTTCGGGGGGCTATACAGCATTGCATAAGGCATGAAGGCACACACATCGGACATTTAGGATGGCTTGCAAAAATGCATGGTATAAAGACTGTGTAATTAGCAAGAAAACCCTAACAAAGAGGGGTCGCAAAAATGGAATTATTTAGAAACTACACAAGTAATAGTGATAGAGACTTCACGGTTTTTGCCTATACCATAATCCGCATGGTCAAGAACAAAAGTTCCATGTAGGTTTTGCCTCCCTTTCTCCTCAGTTGTGTTAAATAAGATGGATACATCTTTTGAGACTCCATGCATAGATAAAGACCCAATTGCAATGTACTTCTCTCCTTTCTTTTCAATTTTTGAAGAAACAAACGATATTGTAGCATAAGTTTCTGTTTCAAAAAAGTCCTCGTTTTTTAAATGAGCATCTCTTTTTCCATTGGCTGTATTAATGGTATTTGCGTCCATTGTAACATTAAAAGAAGATTTGTCCAAGTTTTCTTTATCGAAAACAACATCTCCTTTCATTCCACCAAGCGTTCCTGTTACTTCATTTCCTCTGTTTTCTAGAGAAAAGTTAACAATTGATTCAGAATCGATAATTTTTTGAGCATTTGCTATAAATCCCATTGCTATTGCTACAAATAGAGATAAAACATTAATTTTTTTCATGGTTACTTACTTTTAATTTTTGTCTAAGATAGTGTCAATATTCGTACCACAAAATATTTATTGAGACTGATTAATGCTGGGCTAAGTTTACAAAATAAATAAAAATAATATACTTTTGCCATTAGAATTGCCATTTAATAAATTGATATAGCATGCAACTGTATAATAAATTAAGTGCGAAGGAAAGAGCAGAAATCATTGATTTAGCTGGAGAAAAAAGGCTAACAATCTCTTTCTATAAGTACTACCAAATTAAATCCCCGCAAGTTTTTAGAGATGACCTATATGTCAGCTGGGAGAAACTAAATGTTCTTGGTCGAATTTATGTTTCATATGAAGGGATAAATGCACAATTGTCTATTCCTGCAAAAGCCTTTACAGCCTTTAAAGAGCATTTGGATAGTATTTCTTTTTTAACAGGAGTAAGGTTAAACATTGCAATAGAGCAAGATAACAAGTCATTTCTTAAGCTTAAAATAAAAGTGCGAGATAAAATTGTTGCAGATGGATTAAATGACGACACTTTTGATGTTACGGATATTGGGGTCCATTTGAAAGCCAAAGATTTTAACACATTAATTGACCAAGACGACACTATTTTGGTTGATATGCGAAATCATTATGAGAGTGAAATAGGTCATTTTGATGGCGCAATCACTCCTGATGTAGACACTTTTAGAGACTCGTTACCTATCATTGAAGAAGATATTAAAGAACATAAGGAGTCGAAAAACCTTGTTATGTATTGCACAGGAGGTATTCGTTGCGAGAAGGCAAGTGCTTATTTTAAACATAAAGGGTTTAAAAATGTATATCAATTAGAGGGGGGAATTATTGAATATGTCCGCCAAACAAAAGAAGAAAAGCTCGAAAATAAATTTAAAGGAAAAAACTTCGTATTTGACCACAGGCGAAGCGAGCGGGTTTCTGAAGATGTAATTTCAAAATGTCATCAATGCGGAGAGGCTTGTGACACACATGAGAACTGCGCCAATGAGGCCTGTCATTTATTATTTATTCAGTGTGAGCGTTGTAAAGAACAATTGGAGAATTGCTGTACGATTGAGTGTCAAAAGATTAACAGCCTTCCTTTTGAAGAGCAAAAAGAACTGCGGAAGGGAGCAACAGAAAGCAACAGAATCTTTAAAAAAGGAAGGTCTGAAGCTTTAAAGTACAAAAAGTAAAATGAAAAGATATACAAACATTGTCCTGTAAACATTCTTTAGGTAAAGAAAATTTGAGTGCAGAAATAGATGCTAAGCGAATAGATTTCATTATTTTTGCTGCTTTAGGAGAAAATAAACAAACACACTATAATTATGGTAAGTAAAGAAGGGTTAAAATTAATCGATAAGATATTAACTGATATAGATAGAAATGGTATTGTAACGAATACAATTGTTGCAGATTTACAAAAGTTACGTCCATTTGCTATTGAAGAAGAAGATCCTAGTCTTACAAAAGTAATTCGTTTGACTTACGAGCATATAGAAGAAAATAAAGGATTCAGTATCCCTATTCCGGAAGATGAAGAAATAGAAGAAGGTGTTGAGTTAGTTAAAATTGAATTAACAGAAGAAACAAAAGTGGAAAGCCTTAACTATTTGGTGTCTCTTATGAAAGACGCAATGAAGGCTGCCAATAGAACAGATTTGTTGGAATACAGAGACGCTTTAATAGAGTTTTAAGAGCTTTAATTTATTTATATTAAAAAGCTGTCACTCTGCGTTATTACAAAGAAGACAGCTTTTTTTATTTGCACTATATGTTTACAGGAATTATTGAATCTATTGGAAAGGTTGTTGCTCTTAAAAAAGAGCAAGAGAATTTGCACTTGACATTATCCTGTGATTTCACGTCAGAACTGAAAATTGATCAAAGTATTGCGCACAATGGAGTTTGTTTAACGGTGGTTAATATTCATAACAACAATTACACGGTTACCGCAATAGCAGAAACATTAAACAGAACCAACATCGGTCTTCTAGCAGTAAATGATGAGGTAAACCTTGAAAGATGTACAAAAGTAGGAGACAGACTGGACGGGCACATTGTTCAAGGGCATGTAGATCAAACTGCAATTTGTACAAAAGTGGAAGAATTAGAGGGGAGCTGGAAGTATCATTTTGAGTACAATAGATCAAACAACATTACCGTTGAAAAAGGCTCAATTACAATCAACGGAGTAAGCCTCACAGTTGTTGATTCGGGAATTAACACTTTTTCTGTGGCGATTATTCCTTACACACATGAGCATACTAATTTCCACACCTTCACAGAAGGAACGAAAGTCAATTTGGAGTTTGACATTGTCGGGAAATATGTGATGAAAATGCAGGAGTTGAAGTAATTAATTGCAGAGCCTTCGGTAGCTTACTTTTAACAAAAATGAAACACCGTTTAATAATTTAACTCGGCTTTGATTGTTTGAAAAATACCTAAGCTATCCAACCCTAATTCTTGATACAATTCTTTTTGCGTACCGTGTTCAATAAAACTATCTGGCAACCCCAATATTTTTATTAATGAAGTAAGGGCATTTTGATTTCTAAATTCTAATATAGCAGAACCAAACCCTCCAGAAATAACCCCATCTTCTATTGTAATAATGTTTGAGTACTCATTAAAAACGGTTGTCAAGAGCTCTTTATCTAATGGTTTTATAGACCGCATGTCGAAATGCGAAACATGAATGGTTTCTTCCGCCAACATGCTCAATGCCTTTGTCACCTCGTTTCCAATTGAACCAATAGAAAGTACAGCAATATTTTTCCCTTTATTTAGAACTTTTGCTTTGCCAATTTCTATCTTATATGGTTTTTCAATAGCAGTAGCCATTACCCCTTTTCCTCTAGGATAACGAATAGCAATTGGCCCAGATTTCCAGCTTTGAGCTGTGTAAAGCATATTTGCCAATTCTTGTTCGTTGATGGGAGACAATAAAGTTAGGTTAGGGATACACCTTAAAAATGCAATATCGAATGCTCCATGATGAGTAGCCCCATCCGATCCAACTAGCCCTGCTCTGTCAATACAGAAGATTACAGGTAGGTTTTGTAAGGCAACATCATGTATAAGTTGGTCATAGCCCCTTTGCAGAAAAGAAGAATAGATAACGCAATAGGGAGTTTTTCCATTAGCCGCTAATCCAGCTGAAAAAGTAACAGCATGCTGTTCTGCAATCCCTACGTCAAAAACTCTTTTTGGGTAAAGCGCTTTCATTTCTTTTAAAGAAGATCCACTTAACATTGCAGGTGTTACCGCAACGACATCTTTGTTCTCCCTGGCTAAATCAATTAGAGTTTCCCCTAAAATTGACTGATACTTTTTTGGATAAACAGAAGAAGTGCCTTCTCTTTCTCCAGATTCTACATCAAATTTACCTGGAGCATGCCAAGTTGTTGAATCACCAATTTCTGCAGGAAAATAGCCGTAACCTTTGGTGGTTTTACAGTGTAAAATTCGAATACCAAAAATTTCTTTTTGCTCTTCTAGTGCGGCAATCACTTCATTGATATTATTCCCATTGACAACCCCGTAATAAGGGATATTTAGGTTTTCAAACAGGGAGGTTTCTTTGGTTGAAATAGCGTTTAAATGTTCCTGCAAAGCACCTACGTTATCATCGATCGACATGTTGTTGTCATTAATGATAATCAAAACATTTGCGCCACTTGAAGCAGCGTTGTTGAGCGCCTCGAAAGCCATTCCTCCGGTAAGAGCTCCGTCTCCAATTACAGCAATATGCTGAGATAATTTGTTATCTAGTTTTGCCGCTGTTGCCATTCCCAATATAGCACTTAATGAAGTAGAAGAGTGGCCTGTTCCAAATGAATCAAACGCACTTTCACTCATTTTCGGGAAACCAGAGAGCCCTCCTTTTTGTCGAATAGAATTAAATTTAGCGTGTCTGCCGGTAAGAATTTTATGAGCGTATGCTTGATGACCTACATCCCAGATAAGTTTATCGTCAGGAGTATTGAATACGTGATGAATTCCAACAGCTAATTCCACCGTGCCTAAGCTAGAGCTAAAGTGACCTGGGTTTTTAGAGAGCACGTCAATAATAGTTTCACGAACATCATTACAAAGCAGTTGTAGTTCGTCCACCGAAAGACTCTTTAAATCTTTCGGGAAATTAACATCTTCCAGTATGTAATCTAAAATTTTCAACTGTCGCAAAGATAGTTTGTTCCGTTCAATTTTTTATTTAAAATGCCATAATAAATAGGGAATAGAGCAAGCGAGTGACAGTAGCAATCAATTTTACATCTATCCAAAGATTATACGAAGATCTGTCGCGTAAACAAACAGCTCTTAACCTTTGATTTTTAGCAAAAAGAAGAAAGTACCACAGCAATTCTCAAATAACACGCAAATTCACTAAATTCGCGAACCTTGAAATTTAGAGGCCAAGAGATGAGCGTAAAATACAGAGAACATAAAGGATTAAATCTACCCAGTGTAGCAAAAGAGGTGTTGGAAAAGTGGAAACTTGAAAAAACCTTTGAAGAAAGTATAAGCACAAGAGACGAAAATAAACCGTTTGTGTTTTTTGAAGGCCCACCTTCAGCAAATGGAATGCCTGGCATTCACCACGTTATGGGGCGCGCCATTAAAGATATCTTTTGTCGGTACAAAACACTAAAAGGGTACAGGGTTGAAAGAAAAGCTGGATGGGACACACATGGTTTACCAGTCGAACTAAGTGTAGAAAAAGAACTCGGGATTACCAAAGAAGATATTGGAACTAAAATTACAATCGAAGAATACAACGCTGCCTGTAAAAAGACAGTAATGAGATATACCGATGTTTGGAATAAGCTTACCGAAGAAATGGGTTATTGGGTAGACATGTCCGACCCATATATTACTTACGAAAATAAATATATAGAGTCTGTTTGGTGGTTGTTAAAAGAAATTTACAACAAAGACTTAATGTACAAGGGCTATACAATTCAGCCCTATTCTCCAAAAGCAGGAACAGGGCTTAGCTCTCATGAGATTAATCAGCCCGGATGCTATCAAGACGTAACCGACACTACGGTTGTTGCACAATTTAAAGCGAGGAAAAATGATGTGCTTCCAGAAAATACGTACTTTTTAGCGTGGACTACAACCCCATGGACATTACCTTCAAATACTGCGTTGTGTGTTGGGCCTAAAATTGAATATGTTTTGGTAAAAACATTTAATCAGTATACTGGAGATGCAGTAAACCTTGTTTTAGCAAAACCATTAATCGGAAAACAACTTTCAGGAAAATACGCTCCTGCAGATGAAGAGTTAATAATGGAGGGCTTTTCTTTAGGAGACAAGAAAATCCCGTATACAATTGAAAAAGAATTTATTGGAACCGACTTAGTTGGAATTACCTACGAACAATTACTGCCATATGCTTTACCATATGAAAATCCAGAAAAAGCATTTCAAGTAATTTCTGGAAACTTCGTTACTACAGAAGATGGCACTGGGATAGTACACATTGCTCCAACTTTTGGACAAGATGATGCACAAGTGGCTAAGGAGTTTGGTGTTCCTCCTATGTTAGTATTAGATGAAAATGAAACCCCTGTTCCCCTTATAAATTTGCAAGGTAAATTCAGGCCAGAAATGGGCGAATTTGCTGGGTTGTACGTGAAAAATGAATATTATAATGACGGTGAGGCACCAGACAAATCAGTCGATGTTCTAATTGCTATTAAATTAAAACAGGAAAACAAAGCCTTTAAAGTTGAAAAATATGTGCACAGCTATCCACATTGCTGGAGAACAGATAAACCTATTTTATACTATCCGTTAGACTCTTGGTTTATAAAAA
>ENA-UOXV01003687-UOXV01003687.1-marine-metagenome-genome-assembly--contig:-NODE-3687-length-18308-cov-10.855750_pt1 | contig 18308 bp, 15 predicted proteins | sample MGYA00238165_ERZ766961 | MGnify/ENA primary metagenome ERZ766961 (study PRJEB28924, sample SAMN03173240) | marine metagenome | biome: Marine; feature: Water; material: Subsurface seawater | place: North...
AAATCTGATGCAAACCTTCCAACTCGGTGATACCCGCGTTACCCGCATTGAGGAACTTATCGGACCTTTATTCGACCCGGCTACGTTTTTCCCCACCTTTCATCAAGGCTTGGTAGATGCCCACAAAGACTGGTTACTCCCAAACCATATGGATGCGAAAACCGGCCGAATCATTGCTTCCATGCATGCGTGGCTCATCCAAACGCCGCATCACAATATTTTAATTGACGCCTGTATTGGCAATCACAAAGATCGAAACCCTTACCGCGCTTGGCACCAAATGAAGACCGATTGGCCCGCCCGGCTCAAGGCAACTGGCGTAGACCCTGCTCAAATCGATTATGTGCTCTGCACGCATTTACATGTTGATCATGTCGGTTGGAACACCCAATTGATTGATGGGACTTGGCAACCCACCTTTGCCAATGCGCGTTATGTCTTTTCAAAAACAGAGCTGGCGCACGTTGAGGCCGCGCTTCAAACCGCTGATCCAAATGATGAATTTGCTTTTGTGAATCAAAAAACGTATCACGACAGTATCAAACCCATACTGCCCCAAACCGATTTGGTCATCGATGAGATGGACCTCATCAGCGATCGACTGAGTATCGCCCTGACGCCAGGTCATACACCTGGCAGCATTACCCTGGGCCTGACCAGTGGCCATGACCGCGCCCGGTTTTGTGGCGATATTTGTCATCATCCGTTGCAGGTCTATGAGCCCAGCATGAACAGCGCTTTTTGTGAGCTTCCTGAGCAAGCGATTCAGACGCGAATCAATCTGCTTGAGGAGTGTGCAGAGAACAATTTGCTGCTCATGCCGGCGCATTTTGGTCCAAGTCATGCGGGATGGGTGCAACGCTCGGCAAGCGCTTACACGATCACGTGGTGCTAGGGGCTCGTGCACGCAGCAGCGGATCAAAGCATCTTAACAATCTCATGCAATCAGAGCCGCGGGTATAAGACTTAGGGTGTTCGTTTAGAGGATCTTCAATCGATACAACGACGCCCGTGTTGCATCACCCTGCATTGATTCGAATCAAATCAAAAAAGTCATTCATCATTCGGAACGTCAGGCCCCAAACGACCTGTTCGCCAACCTGATAACCGGGAAAAGTGCCTTCACGCTGAAACTCTGGGAATCTTGCGTCCGTTAGCGCACGACCGCTGATCATTTCATCGAGATTGCCCCAAAGCACTTCCGCCACTTCCTCATTGGGCCGCAACGGGACCCCTTCGACTTCTAATGCAAAGACCTGAGGCGTCACCACAAGGTCAAAGCCCGCTCTGGGGTTCGCCCGAATGCCCGTCAAAGCGCCCAAATAGCGTCCAGCTTGATTCAAATCTAGTCCGATTTCTTCTTGCGTCTCTCGGCGCGCCGTTTCAACCAAATCGGCATCGATCGCTTCTCGATGACCACCCGGCAGCGCCATCTGGCCCGACCAGGGGTCCCCCTTTTTTTTGGCTCGAAGAATAAACAAGGCCCGCAACCCGCTCACCTGCGGCTGAAGCACCAAGGCTACCGCCGCCTCGCGCTGTCCCGGTACTATTTTCGGCGTTGCCTGGCGTTGATTTGCAAGACAGGATTCGATGGTTTCAATTTGTAAAGACGAACGCATGCAGTTTGAGTGCTCTCATGACAGTGCTGGCGGCATTGCTTTGGAGCATACCATGGTGGATCAGAAGCTGCTTTTGGCGGAGAATCTCCCTTGGCCGAACCGTAACAAGGATGAATTATGCCGAGCACCCTGACCGCACAGATGCAACGCCTACTTTGGCTTGCGATCGTATTCTTGCCCGGCTGCGCCGTTAACCCTGTCACGGGCAAGAACGAGCTCATGCTGCTGGATGAGTCACAAGAAATTTCTATGGGCGCAAAACAATATGAACCCAGCCAGCAGTCCCAAGGCGGACGCTATCTCAGCGATCCCGACCTGACCCGCTATGTCAGCGAAATTGGTCAACGCTTAGCAAGGGTCGCCGATCGATCGCTGCCGTATGAGTTCGTCATCATCGATGACAGCACGCCCAATGCTTGGGCCTTGCCAGGGGGTAAAATCGCAGTCAACCGAGGCCTGCTTACCAAACTGAATTCCGAAGCAGAGCTCGCGGCTGTCCTCAGCCATGAAATCGTCCACGCAGCGGCGCGCCACAGCGCCAAATCGATCGAGCGCGGCATGCTGCTGTCCAGCGTGATTGGCGCCGCCAGTTCTGCAATCGATCAGAGCGCGGGCGATTATGGCCGTATCTTTGATACTGGCGCACAATTGGGGGCGCAATTTATCGTATCCTCCTACGGGCGAGAGGCGGAACTGGAGTCCGATGCCTACGGCATGGTCTATATGATGCGCGCGGGCTTTGACCCAGAGGCCGCAGTTTCGCTGCAAGAAACCTTCGTTCAATTATCCAAGGGCCAGTCCAATAACTGGCTCGACGGTATGCTCGCCAGCCACCCGCCCTCACAAGAGCGCGTCGAGAAAAATCGCGAGACCGCGCAGCGCCTAAAACGGGCCGCGCGCCAAGACCTCACCCTGGGTTTTGATCGCTATCAATCCAAGCTCAATCGGCTGAGTCAACACACTCAGGCCTACAATCGGACCCAAACCGCGCTCATCGCTTTAAAAGAAGGCGATCTGGATCAAGCGCAATCGAATATCCAAGCAGCCCTTGCGCAATCCCAGACTGAGGCACAGATCCACAGTGCCGCCGGTCAGATTGCCATGGCCAAACAAGCATTTCGCCAAGCTCAGCAGCATTTTTCAGCGGCGATTAAAATCAATCCCAGCCACTTCCGATACTTTCTGGGTCGAGGCTTGGCGGCCAAGGCCTTGAATCAAACCGACGCAGCACGGACAGACCTTCGACAAAGTCAGGCCCTGTTTTCAAGTCAAGCCGCTGCCGAGGCACTGGCTGAACTCGGCGGGTAACCAAACCGTATCCCGGGCCTATCTTCAGGGGCTAGGCCTGCTATATTAATCGAATGGCCAACCCAAATACCGCGTCAAACGCCGAGGCTCCGCTAACACCAACCGTGCGGCGAAGCCGCTGGCGCAGCACCTTCGCCGCATTTGAAATCAAGAACTATCGTTGGTTTTTTCTCGCCCTCTGCGGCAATTTTGCCGCCATGAACATCCAAATGTTCATTCGAGGTTGGCTGGTCTATGAAATCACCGCGTCCTACGAAAAACTTGGATGGATGACGGCGGCCGGCGGCCTCGTCGGCCTCCTCGCCGCGCCACTGGGCGGCGTCGTTGCCGATCGTGTGCGGCAAAAAAAAGTTGTGCTCCAGATCAGCGGCGTTGCCAATGCACTCATCACCTTCTGGATTGCGGCGCTTATTTATCGTGGGGAACTCATCTTCGAGCACTTACTCGTGTCATCGATCCTGCAGGGCCTTGTGATGAACGCGATGATGCCAGCACGGCAGGCTTTTACCAAGGATATAGTCGGTCTCAATCGCCTCACCAATGCCATTGGCTTAAGCACCTCGGGCATGAATACGGCCCGATTGCTGCTCCCAGGCTTGGCGGGCGGCCTGGTTGCGGCCCTCGGCGGCGGCAATGGCAATATTGATCCAGCGCAATGGGTCTATTTGCTGATGGCCGGACTGTATTTGTGGTCTGCTGCGCTCATGTCTTTTATTGACGTTAGCGATAAAGCCGACGCTGATATGCCCACCGGTTCAATGCTGGTCGAGCTGCGTCTTGGCTTTCGATATGTGCTCGATACCCCCATTATCTTCATGCTGCTCGGGTGCAACTTCGTCATGGTGTTTTTCAGCTTAACTTATTTCATGCTGCTGCCTGGCTTTGCGAAAGACGTCTTAGCAGCGGGGCCGGATCGGCTTGGATTATTGATCTCGATCTCAGGTATTGGTTCGCTCCTCGGCTCGCTCTACATCGCCTCGTTCGGAAATCGGCGTCGAGCCCGGATCCTGTTATGGGGGGCTGGCATCATGGGCATTAGTTTGCTGCTCTTCGCGGTATCAACCCATTTTTGGATTTCGGTCGTGCTTCTGACCGTCGTCGGCTTTGGTCAAGCAACCCGCATGTCGCTTAGCAATGTCCTGATCCAATCCTATGTCGACGACGAGTTCCGCGGCCGGGTGATGAGCATCTATATGCTGGAGATGGCGCTGTTATCGGTCAGCATTTATCCAATCAGCCTGCTTGCAGAATTTTACGGACCACAATGGGCGGTTGGTTTATCTGCGATCGGTTTAATCATTATGGTGGCGATTTTATTCAACGTCCCACGCTATCGCGATCTCGATTAAACTCCTTAAATCGATGACGAGCGTTGGAGACACAGGTGGCTAACCCACATTGGGAAAATCCAGAGACATTGGCTTTTGGGCGCCTGCCGGCGGCGGCCCATTTCCACCGATTTGCGAGCAAGGCACAAAGCCGAGCCAATCAATCCAACCGCGAGACGGAACTCTCCAAAGGCTGGCGATTTCTACGGATACCGCACCCAGACCACGCACCAACGGGCTGGGAACAACCGGATTTCGATGATCAACAGTTTAAGGCGGTAACGCTGCCGGCACTGTGGACCATGGACCCCCATGAGGTGGATCAACCCATTTACACCAACGTTAGAATGCCCTTTCGGCAAGAACCCCCGCGTGTGCCTGATCAAAACCCAACAGGACTTTATCGGCTCACACTCAATCACCCATCCAGTACCAGCTTGCAGTCCATACTCGTGCTCGAGGGCGTTGAAAATTGCTGCTACGTTTTTTGTAATGGCCACACCGTCGGGTTCAACAAAGATTCTCGACTACCCGCGGAGTTTGATTTAACGCCGTATTTGGCCGTCGGCGAAAACCTGATCGCCTTAATGGTTCTAAGGTTTAGCGATACAAGTTATATCGAGGACCAAGATCAGTGGTGGCATGCCGGCGTTCATCGCCCGATTCGATTGTCCCGTCGGCCCTGGGTCAACCTCAAAGATATTCATGCCAAACCGAGCTTCAACCCAAGCAACCAGAGCGCTCGGCTCGATTTGCGTATCTCACTCTCTGCAATCGGCCGGGCGGCGCTCGGACACAGCGTCAGCGCCGCCCTGTACCCATCGGGTCAAGATCGAAATTTAACCCAAGGGCTCGCTGGCCAGGTTGACCGGGCTCAATACTTTCCGGTTACCGGCAAAGGCGCGGTAATCGAATTGTCAAAAGCCCTTAGAAAGGTTGAGCCTTGGTCGAGTGAACACCCTAACCTTTATGATTTGGAAATCACGCTGCAGGACCCCAAGGGCCGAGTGCTTGAATGCGCTCGATTAAAGATCGGGTTCCGACACATTGAAATCAAAGATCGCGAACTCCTCATCAATGGTCAAGCCGTGCTGATCCGAGGGGTTAATCGCCACGATCACTGTGACCAGACTGGGAAAGTCATTTCTGAAGCTTTGATGCGGCAAGACCTAACGCTCATGAAGCAGCACAACATCAACGCGGTTCGCACCAGCCACTATCCGAATCAATCTCGATTTTTAGAGCTGTGCGATGAATACGGCCTATATGTCATCGATGAAACCAATCTTGAAGCGCATCACCACTACGCTCAGCTCGGCCAAGACAGTCATTGGGCACCCGCTTTTTTATCGCGTGTAACCCGGATGGTCGAGCGCGATAAAAACCATGCCTGCATTTTCTCGTGGAGCCTTGGTAACGAAACCGGCTATGGCCCAAATCAAGTTGCCATGGCCGCCTGGATCCGCGCGTTTGATCCAAGCCGACCTATCCACAACGAAAATGCAATCTGTGAGCAAGGCGTCAAACGCGATTGGGATGCCAATGCCGAGGGCTCTGATCTCGTGTGCCCTATGTACCCGTCAGTTGCCGACTTAATAGAGCATGCCACCACCAGCCAAGATCCAAGACCCCTCATCATGTGCGAGTTTGCCCATGCCATGGGAAACAGTTGCGGCAACCTCAGCGAGTACTGGGATGCGATCGAAACTCATAAAGGACTGCAGGGCGGTTTCATCTGGGAGTGGATCGATCACGGGATTCGAGCGAGCGTTGATGGCCAAGATTATTGGGCGTATGGCGGTGATTTTGGGGAAGCGATTCACGATCTGAACTTTGTGTGCGATGGGCTCTGTTGGCCGGACAGAACCCCGCACAGCTCTTTGTTGGAGTTTAAAAAGGTGATTCAACCGATCAAAGTCCGCAAACGCCGGGGGAATCGCTTTGAGATTATCAACCAACAGAACTTTACCGACCTGGCCGGACTGACCGTGACTTGTTATTACCTGGTGGACGGCTTGATTCAAAACACACGAGCACTCACCCTGCCGCAAGTTTGCGCTGGCGCCTCAGCCGAGGTACTTGTCGCTGCGCCCAAAGCCTGCGCACGAAAGCCCGGTGAGCACAGCATCCTGTTCGAGTTCGCGCTCAAACAAAAGCAAACTTGGTGCGATGCCGGGCATGTGGTGGCTTGGGATCAAATCGCCTTGAAAACCGTTCAAAGCGCTGCCAAAACGCGCCAGAGCAAGTACCCGACAACGCCGCTCGATCTCCAAACCCAAGACGGGCGGATGCAATTACGCGCCATGGACTCAGTGTTTTGTTTCGATGCTGGCGGCTTGACCGAAGTTCGCTCTCAAGACCAAGTCATTTTGAACGCTAACCTTGCGATCAATATCTGGCGGGCGCCCCTTGATAACGACGGCATCAAAGGTTGGGCGGGGCAGCAACATAAAGCGTTGGACCGGTGGCGCGCGCAAGGCCTGTTTGACGCCGTACCCGAGCGCGGCGATCTGTCGATTATCAAGCAAGGCGTCGATGGTATTGTCCTAAGTCACACGACGCGCATCATCACGCAAGTCGGGCAAATCCGCTGCAAAACGCGGTACCACCTGACACCCGATGCGGCATTGCACGTCTCCCATCGGTTTCAAGTGCCCAAGGCTTTGAAAGACCTGCCGCGTCTCGGCGTTCGGTATCGGCTGAATCCAGACTTTGAACATCTGTCTTGGCACGGCCGAGGCCCTCATGAGACTTATGTCGATCGCAAACAGTCTGGTCGTTTAATGGTGCACCAAAGTACAGTGGGCGCGCAGTATGTGCCGTATATCCTGCCTCAGGACCATGGCAACCTGACCGATGTGAGATGGCTTGCGCTACGCAATGATCGCCAACTCGGTCTGGCCGTGAACGGGCATCAGTTGTTTGAAGCGTCCGCCAGTCATTACCCCAAGGAATCGCTTTTGAATGCCTTTCACACCTATGAGGTCTTGCCAGATCAATACGTCTGGCTGAGCCTGGACGTCATGCAACGCGGCGTGGGTGGCGCCAGTTGTGGCCCCGACACTTTACCCGCATACCGCTTATCCAGCGGCACTTTTAGCCTTGACTACACCTTGGTACTGCAAACCCCGGAGCACTCAGGCTGATCCTTGCTCGCCATTTAGGCGAGCATTAGGCGCTCAAACCCAAATCGGCCACGGCCCACAAGCAGCGAATGCAATCTAGCCCGCAATATCTCAGGGCCTACAAGGCGAGCAAGCGCTTAGCAACCCCTAAGCGGGCAAAGCGATCAGGTATTGACCAGGATAAAAAGCCCTCGGCGGTGGATTGACCTGTCGCAGGCGCGGCAGTAAGGTGCATCAAATTGATGACAACAGCACTGATATGCCCCAAGCCAAAGCCTTCCCCTTTGAAGCATCCTTAAAGAAACTCGAAACCTTGGTTGAGACCATGGAAGCCGGTGAGCTCTCCCTTGAGGACTCCTTGAAAGCCTTTCAAGAAGGCATTGCGTTAACCCGCGCATGCCAGAAAGCCCTAACGGAGGCCGAGCAAACCGTCGCGCAGCTGGTAAAAACCAGTGATGGCATCGCATCCGAGCCCTTCGAGTCTTCCGATGACGGCTGAGTTTCTAGCCCCGTTCCAAAACCGAATCGAAGTAAAGCTTGCACAACGACTCAGTGCATTTGACCAACCCAAAACGCTCTCTGATGCCATGGCGTATGCGTGTCTTGGTGGGGGTAAGCGTTTGCGCGCAACCCTTGTCTATCTGAGTGCCGAGGCGCTCGGGATTAACTTGGATCAAGCAGATAGCACCGCAATCGCCGTTGAACTGATCCATGCCTATTCGTTAATCCATGACGACTTGCCGGCAATGGATGATGACCCGTTACGGCGTGGCAAACCCAGTACCCACATTCAGTTTGGAGACGCGCTTGCGATTCTGGCGGGAGACGCACTACAAGCGGCTGCCTTTCAAACACTTGCAGAGGACGTCCTACTTGATCCCGCAGCAAGGCTTCGTCTTATCCAAGCGCTGAGCGCCGCATCCGGCATCCAGGGTATGGTGGGCGGCCAAGTGTTGGATATGGCTGGGGAACACCAAACGCTTAGCTTAAGTGCCCTCAGCGAGATGCATGCGCTCAAGACCGGCGCGCTCATTGAATTCTCAGCAGCCAGCGCCGCGATCATGGCGGACAAGCAAGTGCCCTTTGAGCGACTGCTCCGAGCTTTTGGCGCGCAACTCGGCCTGGCATTCCAGGTGCAAGACGACATTCTCGATGAAACCAGTAGCACCGAAACGCTCGGCAAACAGCAAGGCTCGGACCGAGCTCAGGCAAAATCGACCTTTGTTTCCTTGTTAGGCCTTGAGGCGGCGCAAAACCATCTTGCTGACCTGACGAAGACCGCTTTAAATCTTCTCGAGCAATCGCCGCTTGAAACCGACAATCTGCGTGCACTGGTTCATTACATGGTCGAAAGAAAACATTAATACCGAGAAAATCTCGCGCAGCTTTCGTGTAAACTGCATCCACCAATTGAATCAATTCGCCGTATGTTCTACACCATCCCAACCGAGCGTCCCCATACGCCACTGCTCGATACTGTCATTGTTCCGAGCGACTTAAGACAGCTGAGTTTGGCTGAGTTGGATCAATTGGTTGATGAACTCAGGCACTTCCTGCTGTATACCGTTGGACAAACCGGCGGGCACTTTGGCGCCGGCCTTGGTGTCGTTGAATTAACCGTTGCGCTGCATTATTGCTTCGATACGCCGGACGACCACTTAATCTGGGATGTCGGCCATCAGACCTACCCACACAAGATTTTAACGGGCCGGCGAGAACAGATGGGCTCCTTGCGGCGCAAAGACGGGCTGGCACCCTTCCCATCAAGAGACGAAAGTCCTTTTGATACCTTTGGTGTCGGGCACTCCTCGACTTCGATCAGTGCTGGCCTAGGAATGGCCTTGGCTAAAAAAGCCCAAGGCAACCCATCTAAAACCGTTGCTGTCATCGGAGATGGCGCCATGACCGCCGGCATGGCCTTTGAAGCCCTGAATCACGCCGGCTCGCTTGATGCCGATATGCTGGTCATCCTGAACGACAACGCCATGTCCATTTCAGAAAACGTTGGTGGACTCGCAAGTTATTTTGCCCGCATTCTCTCAAGCCGGTTTTATTTAAATGTTCGCCAGGGCGGCAAGAAAATTCTAAGTCACCTGCCTTCGGCACAAAACTTCGCGCGAAAAACGGAAGAGCATATGAAAGGCATGGTTGTGCCGGGAACGCTTTTTGACGAATTAGGCTTGAACTATATTGGCCCGATTGACGGCCACGATTTACGCGCTTTAGTTTCGGCTTTAACCAATATTAAGGATCAGAGGGGGCCACAATTTCTGCATCTTGTGACCCAAAAGGGCAAGGGCTTTGAACCCGCCGAAGCCGCGCCCATCGGCACTCATTCGATGTCAAAAATTGAAACCACCCCGGTTGGCCGCAACGAAAAACTGCCCAGCTACTCCAACATCTTTGGGCAATGGGTCTGCGATAAGGCGCAAGCAGACGCCCGTCTTATGGCCATTACACCCGCCATGCGCGAAGGCTCAGACCTGGTCGCGTTCTCCGAGCGCTTTGCAGACCGTTACTTTGACGTTGCCATCGCAGAACAACATGCGGTAACCCTGGCTGCTGGACTCGCATGCGAAGGCATGAAGCCTGTCGTCGCCATTTATTCCACCTTTCTACAGCGCGCCTATGATCAACTTGTTCATGACATCGCCATTCAGAATTTGGATGTGCTGTTTGCAATCGACCGTGCTGGGCTGCTTGAGGATGGGCCGACCCATTCCGGGGTCTTTGATTACAGCTTTTTACGGTGCATCCCCAACATTGTTCTGATGGCGCCTTCAGACGAAAGTGAACTCAAAGCCATGCTCGAATTTGGCTATGATCATTCGGGCCCCGCCTGTGTGCGCTATCCAAGAGGGGCCATTACCGGCGAAGGCTCTGAGACACCGATCGAAATCGAATTGGGCCGTGGCACCATCCGCCGCTCCGGCAGCGAGATTGCAATATTGGTCTTTGGCAGCATGCTGACGACGGGACGCACTGTCGCCGAACAATTAAATGCAACCCTTGTGGATATGCGATTCGTCAAACCGCTTGATGAAGCCCTGATCAAGCACCTTGCAAGCCAGCATGACTTCGTTGTAACCCTCGAAGAAAATGCGATTCAGGGCGGTGCCGGCTCTGCTGTCAATGAAAGCTTAGCCAGAACCGGGTATCGCGGATTGGTTTTAAACCTGGGCATACCGGACGAATTTATCCAGCCCGAAAAACCTGCAGAAATGATTAAGGCTGCCGGCCTGGATGCCACCAGCATCTTGCAGCAGATCCTTGACCATCAGGCAGCCTTCGACAATTAGCCGAGCGTTGATTGGCCCAGTAAGTGTCCTAACTTTCCTGCTTTCGTCTTGAGATAACGATCATTATGGTCGTTGTGACCGGTCTCTATTGGCATGCGGTCCTGCACTTCGATGCCCAATTTGGTCAAGGCGTTAACCTTCACGGGGTTATTGGTCATCAACCGAACAGACCCCACCTGAAGATGCGCAAACATATTACGACACACCGTGTAATCTCGGAGGTCCGCATCAAACCCAAGGCGTTCATTGGCTTCAACGGTATCAGCCCCAGCATCTTGAAGCTGATAGGCTCTGATTTTATTAATCAAGCCAATGCCCCGACCCTCTTGCCGGAGATAGAGTAAAACCCCAGCGCCTTGTTCAGAAATTCTCTGCATCGCCGTCTGCAACTGCGAACCGCAATCACATCGCATGCTAAACAAGCAGTCTCCCGTTAAGCATTCGGAATGAACGCGGCACAGCACCCCTGCCTGATTGGCAATGGAACCAAAGGTGAGCGCCACGTGTTCCTGGCCCGTATCGGGATCCTCAAAACCGTGCATGACGAACTTGCCAAACTGGGTTGGCAATTCACAGGATGCGACAAATTGGACTGGCATTGGGAAATGCTCTTTACCGTTCGAGAGCGAAGTGTACCAGCAGTCTGCCTGGACTGAAAATCAAGATCATCGCATTTTCCGTTACCGAACCAGCGAAGCTTTGCGATCCGGACAAACCATCCAAGACAAACCGGCGCCTTGCGATCTATCGCGATTCCTTCAGGCTACCTCTGAAGCAACCCGTGCTAACGCAACGCGTACTCACCAATATCCAATGCTCCCGATCCTAGATGGGACTTGAAGGCTTCGGCGCTAGATTCGACAGCCTCATCCTCGACACGCAGCGCGTTCACCGAATACGTTCGAACGGTCTCGTCTGCTTCTTATCCCTAGAACCTAATCCGGCAGACCCAACACTCGTTTCGCAATGATGTTGGCTTGCACTTCGTTGGTCCCGCCGTAGATCGTGACTGCCCGACTGGCGAGCCAAGATCGTGTGGCGCCCAATTCCTCGGGCGAAAAGCCGGCCGCCTCCCAACCCATGCCCTGGCTGCCCATCAAATCAGCCGTTAAAGCTTGTCTGTCTTGCGCTAAAGACGCGCCATAGAGTTTAAACATCGAAGTTGCCGCACCCGGTGCGGCGCCCCCTCGTGCTTCTTCGCCCATCCTGCGCTGCGTCAAAGTAAACGCGCGACTGCGCATCTGCCATTGAATGACCTCATCGCGTTGGCTTGCTGTCTGAACTGGATCGGTTGCATACCGACGCAAAAGATCCGTGAGATCAAGATCAATCGTCACCCCAACGGGCCGAGATCGGCCGGCTGATGGGCCAAGGCCGCCCTGACCTGAGCGTTCATGCTGAAGTAGGCGCTTAGCGATGCCCCAACCCTCATTTAGCGTGCCCACAAGGTCTCGTTTTTCGGCCAAGGCACCCTCTAAAAAGGTTTCACAGAACGGCGAGCTTCCTGAAATAAGCTGGATGGGCTTAACAGTGACCCCAGGTTGATCCATGGGCAACAAAATAAAACTGATCCCCTGATGCTTCGGCACACTTGAATCGGTTCGGACTAAGCAGAACATCCAGTCCGCATATTGCGCCCCGGAGGTCCAAATTTTTTGGCCATCAATCTGGAAATGATCACCATGCAGTACTGCCTTGGTATTAAGCGCCGCTAAATCAGAGCCTGCGCCCGGCTCGCTATAACCCTGGCACCAGGCCGCCCCGCCTTTGGCAATCAAGGTCAAATGCCGCCGCTTTTGATCCTCGGTGCCGTGCTCCAACAAGGTCGGCCCCAGCATTCGGGTGCCCATGTTTACCAGCGGTGGCCGGGCATCAATGGCCTGCATCTCTTCATACAGTATCTGGGTTTCGGCCAAGCTTAAGCCAGCGCCGCCATATTCTTTTGGCCACTGTGGTACCGTCCAGCCGCGCTCTGCCATCACCTCCAACCACCGCTGGGTGTCAGGCTGGAAAGCGATTTTCGTGCTTCCACTGTGGGTCTCACCCGGTCCGCGAGCACCGGCAGGGCAGTTAGCGGCTAGCCAAGCTCTTGTTTCCGATCGAAATTGCACTAATGCTTCGTTCACGCCTCGGCACTCCTTTATCGTCTCAAATAGATGTTCGCGCTCAACTTATGATGCGGGGCTCAACTGCACCAGCAAGCCATTCGCCTCAGCGGGATGCACAAACGCGCCGCCAATCGTGCGGACGCCGGATGCCGACAAGGACTCGGCCGTGGCTTTCGGATCGGCAACGGCAAAGGCCACTGTGTGCACACCATCGCCAAGCTTATTCAAAGACGCGGTCAGGGGCGAGGCGTCTTGGGTTGGCGAAATCAATTCTAAAAAGGTGCCGTTGTCGAAGCGATAAAAGGCCTGATCTGCCATCAGCGCGTCTGAGTGCGCCCGGTCAGGCTCAATCCCCAGAATCTTATTGTAGTTGGCTACCGCGGCCTCGATATCAGCCACTCGAATGACAACGTGGTCTATTCCTTTGAAACTCATTTAACACTCCTTTTCTTAATCTTAGAATCACTGCTTTCATTCTGGGACAACTCAGCGTTGCGACCAAGGCGGAGATCCCTACTGCCCATTGCGCGGGATATCCCGAAAGGGCCCGGTATCCATCCGCTGCTCTTTTGGCATCCCCAACACGCGTTCGGCAATAATATTACGCTGGATTTCGTCGGTACCACCCGCAATCGAAATAGCGGGAACCGAAATCAGCGTTTCCGCAATCACGCCATCAGCCGCCGAATCAGGGCCGCTCAACATCGCGCTTGCGCCTGAGATCATGGTGTGCACATGCGCCGCGTGCCTTGCAATCACACTCGCGCCGAGCTTTCCAATCGATCCCGCCGGTAACACGCCTTGACCGCCAGACTTTTGGTGCGCTGAAACCTGGTTTGCTGAAATCCGTGCGGCCTCGGTGAGACAAATCAATTTCGCAATTTCTTGGCGAACCACATCGTTTTCAATCGCGCCCGTGTCTTGTGCCCGCTGCATAATCAAGTCCGGGCGGCCTTCACGCTGGGGATACCAAGTATAGGGCTCATTATCAATTTCGAGCTCTCGCGCCAGCTCTTCATAAACCCGACCCGCCGAGGCCGCGGCCGGCGCACCCTGACTCCGACCACGGGCAAAACCTTGGCGCTCGATCGAAAGCGTGGTCGTGGCAACCGCCCAACCCTTACCCTCACCGCCGACGAGGTCATCAAGCGGCACCCGGGCATCGGTTAAAAACACTTCATTAAAGGATGCGTGGCCATTCATCTGCTTTAAAGGCCGAACTTCAACGCCAGGCTGGCGCATATCGATTAGGAAATACGACAGGCCCTGGTGTTTGGGCAGGTCCCAATTCGAGCGCGCAACTAAAATACCAAAGTCGGCATGGTGCGCACTGGTATTCCAAACTTTCTGGCCATTGATGAGCCAATGATCGGCCTTTCGCTCCGCCCGAGTTGAGGCGCCGGCAAGGTCGGATCCACTCCCAGGCTCGCTGAACAGTTGGCACCAAGCGTGCTCGCCGGTCAAAATCTTCGGCAAATAGCGCAGCTTTTGCTCCGATGTACCATGGGCAAGAATGGTTTCCGCCGCCAATCGACGCGGTCCGACTTGCGCGGCGCCGACAATTTGCCGTTCGGCAAAAACTTGCGATACCACCAACGCCTCGGCTTGGGAAAAGTCTCGTCCAAAATAGGCCGCGGGCCACAGCGGCGCCGCCCAGCCCGCAGCAAGCAGTCTTTTGCGCCACTCGACCAATGACAAATCCGGTGAAAACTCAGCGTCTAAAAATGCTTCAAGCTCTGCTCTTATCTGATCATGCGACATCTTGGCCCTCCTGCAGGATATCAATCATCCGCGCTCGATGTTGGTAGGGGGCGCCCAGCAAAACTTCATCACATTTTGCGCGCTTGAACCAAAGGTGGGTGTCGTTTTCCCAAGTAAAACCAATGCCACCCCGAAGCTGAATGGCGGCCCGCGCCATGTCCATAAAACAATCTGCGGCCATGGCCTTGGCCATGCTCGGATAAATGGTCTCTTGCGCATTCGCCGCCAAACAAAACCCAGCGTGATGCGTCGCTGCTTTGGCGAATTCAAGACTCATCAGCAGATCGGCACAGCGATGCTTTAAGGCCTGAAATGAGCCAATCGGCCGGCCAAACTGATATCGACCTTTGGTGTATTCAACGGTTTCATCTAACAACCGAGCAGCGCCCCCAATCATCTCATGCGCTAAAGCGACGCTGGTTAAATCCCAAAACCGATTCAGGTCCCGCGGCGAGACTGACCCGACCCGGGTACCGGCGGCCTGATTCAAGGTTACCCGCGCAACTTTACGGGTCATATCAATCGAGTCTTGCGCTGCGACCTCTACGCCTTTTGCCTTACTTGCGAGCGCAAAAAGCCCTAGTCCTAAATCCTCTTGCGCCACAATGATAAACACATCCGCGCTGCAGCCATCCAAAACAATGGGCGCGGAACCCGTGAGCGCACCGGCCGGCGTTGCCTTGATCAAACCACCAACCCGACTCGGATGATTCAGATCATCTAAGATCAACGTTGCGCGAATCGACCCGTCCGCAATCTGCGGCAGTCTTTCAATTTTCGCTGCGTCATCGCCAAAAAGTTCGAGCGCATAGCCCGCCATGACCGCAGAAGAAAAAAAAGGCCCGCAATAAAGTGTTCGGCCCATTTCTTCCAGAATAATGCCCAACTCAACCGGACCAAAGCCGTGGCCGCCATATTGTTCAGACAGATGCGTGCCCGGCAATCCCAAGGTTTCACTCAGCTGCGCCCAAACGAGGGGATCAAAGCCAGTTTCGGTCTCAGCAAGCTTCCGAACCGCCGTTGTTGTACTGTGGGCGTCAAAGAACCGCTGCACAACGTGTTTAAATTGCTCTTGATCTTCACTCAGCACGGTCTGCATTGATCTCTCCTAAAAGTCCAGCTTCGCACGCAGAAGGCGGGCTATCCGAATTTGATACGCACTGGGCACCGATAGACCCCTGATGCCGAGCTCTCAAACAACCCCATAGTGATAGAGACCCGGCGCCGTTGCAATCCATCACGGTGCGCCACGCCCTAAACCGTGTAACCGTGTGATCGGCAAGGACTGGCCAATTCAGGTAACTTTTAGCGCTTTCCTATCATCCCATGCCAAACGGATTTCTACCTGGACGAGATCGATACCAGCACGCTACACAGCAGCCAGTGCATCATAGTCGTATAAGCGCGCCATCGTTTTCCGCCCCGCCCATGGCGCGACTTGATCTCGCAGCCAGGAGAACGGTGGACGCGCATGGAAAACGCGCCCATTTCTTTGGGATGCCCGTTGCACATAGGTTGTCCGCGGTTTTCGCAAGGCTTCATACTGCTTTAGGCTGGCCTGGATCTGCGTGCCACCCCGCAAGCATTGACTTAGAACCGCTGCATCCTCGATGGCCATCGCCGCGCCCTGCGCCATAAACGGTAACGTTGCATGGCAGGCATCTCCGAGCAAGGTCACGGGCCCTGTGCCCCAACTTGGCATTTCAGGTCGATCGAAGAGTGCCCACTGATAGACCTCAGGCGCATCCGCCGCTTTGATTAGGGCGCCAAGGCTCGGATGCCAACCCTTAAAATCTTCTGCAACGTCTGTGATCTCACCCCGCTGAACCCACGACTCCTGCGCCCACTGGGTGGATTCCAAAATGCAAACACAATTCACCCATTGCCCTTGGCCAACAAGGTACTGGACAAAATGCTGACCCGGCCCCCACCAGGCCATAACAGCCGGCGCAACCAGGCTCGGGTCGAGACCCGCTGCCGGCACCAAGAAACGCCACGCAACTTGGCCGGTAAAGCGAGGTGCTTGGTTGCCGAAAAGGCCGCGGCGGATGCTCGAATGAATGCCATCAGCGCCTACCAAAACTTGACCCGTGAAGGACGCATCTTTGCTTCGAACCGAGACAGCGTCACCTTGTACTTCAAACCCTGAAACCTTGACGCCAAAAAGCAGGTCGATTCGAGCATCTTGCACAACCGCATCCATCAGTAACCGCATTAAGTCGGATCGCAGATGACCCCAACCGCGTCTGGTGGATGTTTGCGCCCGTGCGCCAATGACGAAAGCTGGCGTACTCTGGCACGTTCGCCGCGCGCGCGAGCTCAGGTCCAAGCCCTATCGATTGCAGGACCTTGGTTGCATTCGGTGAGATTTGAATACCCGCGCCGAAAAACTCAGCGCTCGGATTGGCCTCAAGGATCGTCACCCGATGCCCGGCGCGACTCAAGCATAGGGCGTGCGTGAGGCCGCCAATACCCGCCCCGACAATCACAACATTTAAGGCCTTCATGGCGTTCCTCGCCTTGTAAGAGGATATTGTAAAGAAATGCCTGCACCCAATATGCAGCCGACGCTGAATCTCGAGCGGGCGATCAAGCGCTAAATCGAATCATTGCCCCGTTGCCCGGCGCCTTGCTTGATAGTCTGCAAGGGGCTCGAAACTCGGCTCATTGCCAAACGTTTCTTGCAGCCAGGCCAGGGCGTCTGCTTCTGTCAGGCTTGGATCCCAAGGCTTCCCCTGGGGTTGCGCCACATGCCAAGGCGTTTCCCAGAAAAGTTCAATGCCGTTGCCTTCCGGATCATTAAAGTATAGCGAGAGCGTATTGCCATGGGACAACGGATTAATCGTTATCGCACTGATCGCTTTGAGCTTTTCATGGAACCCTTGGAGCGCATTAAACTCAGCAACCCGAAACGCAAAGTGGTTGACCGAGTTGGAAGGCTTTGTATCTCGACGGGTTGCCACCATCGCTAACTGGTGATGCGCCTCTGGATCTTGACTTAAAAATACGATCTCCGGCGCGCCCTCGGCAAGCGGGCCACGGTCGGTAATTAAAAAGCCTAAGACTTCGCAATAAAACGCCAGCATCGGTTGCAGTGTTTGGACATAGAGTACCGCGTGGGACCAACTGAGCATCATAAACCTCCTTTCCCGCTAGCGTAATTGAGCCGTCCCTTGCGCGCTAGCGCTTCTCGAACACAATGGGCAATCCGTCCTTGGGTTTTGAAATCGGTGATTGCTGAACTGGCATCACGTAGCCCTCGGGTACGGACCACTGGTAGCGCTGTAACAACTCATTCATCACCAGTTTGATCTGCATCTCGGCAAAGTGCAGACCAATGCACATGTGCGCTCCCCCGCTAAACGGCACAAAACTGTAAGGATGCTGGTCGGTGTTTTTATTTTCTGCCAAAAAGCGTTCCGGATTGAAGGCATAAGGTTCCGCCCAGTAAGCCGACATATAATGGGTATGAATGGGGTAGGTGACCACCATCGAGCCTGCTGGAATTTCGTAACCCTCAAAAGCAAATGGCTTCAAACTGTATTTGGGTAGCGTTGATAGGGGTGGATACAACCGCAAGGCCTCCTTCATCACTGCCGCCAGCAGGGTCATCTCATTGAGCTGCTCTCGGGCCGAATCAGGGGTGAGCTTTTGACTCGCTTCAAACAACTTTTGCTGCCAAGCGGGATGCTTTGCCAACAGATAAGTCATGCTCGTGAGCGTACTCGTTGTCGTGTCGTGTGCGGCCATCATGAGAAAA
>ENA-UOXV01003688-UOXV01003688.1-marine-metagenome-genome-assembly--contig:-NODE-3688-length-18299-cov-6.605898_pt1 | contig 18299 bp, 17 predicted proteins | sample MGYA00238165_ERZ766961 | MGnify/ENA primary metagenome ERZ766961 (study PRJEB28924, sample SAMN03173240) | marine metagenome | biome: Marine; feature: Water; material: Subsurface seawater | place: North...
AGGTATAAATGAATTCTTAGAAACATTAAATTCTTTTTTTATCTCATAAAAACATTTAATCAAACAATTTAAATTATTTAGTTTATTAGAAGTTAGTCTTTCTGCAAACTCTTTTTGAAACATTAATATCATTATTTTAAAATGACAATAATTATTTATTTTAACAAGAACCTGAGAAGATATGTTGTAAGGAAGGTTAGAAATAATAATGCTATCCGCGTCATATTTTAATAAGTCAATCTTCATAATATCTTGATTAATGATTTCTACACATTTAAACTTTTTATATTTTTCATTAAGAGATGACAAAAAATCTGAATCAATTTCGATCAATGTCAATTTTTTAATACGATCACTTAATAAAAAATCTGTTAAGTGACCAATACCAGGACCAATCTCAATAATTTTTGTAATATTATTTGGAACTAAATTAGTTATTTTTCTTGATATATTTTTATCAACTAAAAAATTTTGACCAAATTTTTTTTTTAATTTAACATGCATTGTAAGAATGAAGTGTTATTAGATTTATTTTTATACATAATATCACTTGCTGTCCCATGTGTAGGTGAAAATCTATTATATGTGAGTCCTATTGTGTGATTAATAGATTGGGTATTTAAAATCTTAAATGGAATTAAAGCTTGATCATGATAATAGGATATAAATAGCTTTTTAGAGTTAATATTTTTAAAAGCACTATCAGCTGATAAAGGACCCTTTATTTTTAAAAATTTCAGTCCTTTATTAATAGTGATAATTACTTTTTTAATTATATTCTCCTCATTACCCAATGTGCCATCCTCTCCAGCATGAGGATTAATTCCTAAAATGATTATCTCATTATAGTTAATTTTTTTTTTAATTAATATATGAATTATATCTTTTAAGTCTTTGTAGAAATTCTTAGCGTTAAATCCTTTTAATATATTTTTAAATTTTATGTGTGTTGTAAGAGGAATTATAGAAAAACCTTCTCCTCTCATTAACATAAAAGTTTTTTTGAAATTTATTTGACTCAAAAATTCTGTAACACCATTAAAATTATTTTCTTTTTTAATTATAGATTTATCTATTGGCATTGTAATCAGGTCATAAGATTTATGTTTAGATAAATTATTACTTACTACAATTTGATTTAATATTAGATTTGGTTTGTCTGTTGAATTTGAACCAGCATGGAATATAAATATATTTTTATTATTAAAATTTAGATGATCTTCAATGCTAAAAAGCTCAACAATACTTACTTTAAATCTAATTCTTATAAAATATTTTTGTATTTCATCTATATCTCCAATTAAGATGATTTTAATATTTTTTTTAGTTAAATGCTTGTAGCTTTTTGCAATTATTTCTAAGTTAATTGAGTTTAAATCTCCAACAAATATTAGCTTATTATTTAATACTTTTGTGTACATATTTTAAAAATTTCTGATTTCCTTCTTTTGATAATATCTCCTGAGTCAAATTATAAATCTTTTCTTTATTTTTTTTGCTGAGACATGCATAGCTATTTTCATCAATTAAAATTGAGTCATTAGAAATATTTGTCAATATAGATTTTTTATATTTTATTTTTAATTCCTTAAAACGTATAGTCTTACTGATAACCTCACAGTTCTCATCACTTGATAAATTAATTTTATCGTTGAATAATTTATCAAGTATATTCACTCCATTTTTATCAATATGTAAACTAATATAGTCATTTTTAAGTATTTCATATCTAAGAAAATAACTAATAATATATTCAGAATAAATTTCTTTGAATTTTTGAACATCTTTTTTGATAATATTATTTGTTAACTTAATAAAGTTAGGATTATCCTCAATTTGCTTATTAACTACTGTAAAAATCATATAAAGATTTTTGATAGCAGTGCTATTTCCAATTATTTGACCATGGTAATCATCATGTAAATTTTTAAAATTTTTCAAATCATTACTTGTGATTATTACCCCTTTTTTTTGAAATAAAATTTCATTAGCTAGTAAATTTTCAAAATATAAAAACGATGAAAAAATTATAAAAATTATTTTTATTTTTTTTATTAATTTCAAAATATGCTATTGACCTTTGACTCTTAATTTAATCCACTTATAAAATCTAATTCATAACTAATACTTAATGTTTTATTTGGTTTCAATAATTTACCATCACTATAATTATCTATACTATACGATAAATTAATTCTTGAACAGTCATCATAGAATTCTAATTCATAGTCTTGACTATATACTTTATTATTATCTTCTAAATTAATTTCTGTTTGATAATTAAAATTACTATTTTTATTAATCTTTCTTGTATAATTTACATTCATGAAATGACTAGACTTTGAATTTATATAAGAATTATTACTAGTAAGTTCTTTATTGAGATTAAATATATTCTTACTATCGTTAAATTGATAGCTTATTGAGTCTTCTTTAAGATCAAAGTTTTTTTTATCATGTCTTGAGTTATAGTTGATTTCATTATTCTTATATGAAAATAATATTTCAGTTAAGTGATCACTGAATTTAGTATCTTGCTTAATATCAAGCATAAATTTCTTATTTTTTTCAAAGTTATAAGATCTTCCATAATTTATATTTAAATCAAGATCATTTTTTAATTTATAGTTCTGCTCAAGTGCAAGTACTATTCTTGAGCTACTTTCTTTTTTATCAGATCCAAAATATTTATTTTCTTGAAACAAATTATTATAATTAAAAGACAAGGATTGGCTATTATCATTTAAACTTAAGTCATTTCCATTTGAGATATTAGATAATATTAGTTTTGCCCTAGGTTTTAATCTAACTCTATTTTTAACTTTTAACACTCTATTTACTTCACTGGATATATATGAGGCCATATGGTGTGAATTTCCTGATATAATGTTTGTATCTGCATTACCTTCTTCGACAACATAAAAACTATTATTAAATTTTAATTTATTAATTAAATTATAGTTGACATAAAGGTTGTAATTCTTTTGAAAAGAATTCATTAAATTTGTTCTAAAAATTTTCATTGGGAGATAATTTGATGAAGTATTTCTTGAAATCAAATCAACTTTTAAGTCATTATTTAAAGTTAAATTATTTTTGAAATTGATATAGTTAATATATCTAATAGAGGGCAGTTCATATGGATTACTTGTATTGATATCTGTATTTAAAGCCTTTGATCCAGAAATCTTAGTTATTACTAAATCATTCGAATTAAAAAAATTATAACTATTTAAAGTGATATCTGAATCTAAACTTGCTGCTTTGGAATTATTATCACTTTTATATTTAGATATGTTGGATGTGTAATTTAAATCAATATCTATATTATTATTTTTATTTAAATTTAAATTTGCTTCTGCGTCAAAAGAATAGCCTTTATCAATCTGACCTTGTCTCCTTCTGTCATAAAAATTATTTAATGAAAATTTAATATCTCCCTCTTTTATCTTATGACGAAATTCAATTTCATTCTCAAAATATCTAGTAAGACTTTGTTCGAAGTAAATTATTGGTGTAATTTTAATATCTGTTTGAGTACTAATTGGTAAATAGTAGGGGATAGCTATATTTCCTCCAAAAATTTCATTTGTTAATTGTACTGTTGTCGTCAAAAATCCTTTTTGTCTTGGTGCTTTAGATCCATAATGAGAAAAATAAGGCATATAAAAAATTTTTTTATCAGCCACCTGTAAAAATGTACTAAAGTGTTCAAAATAATCTTCATCAATACTATATTTTGTCTTTTTAACTTTTAATGACCATGTTGGGCAATTAAAAAAACCCTCTAAATCACAAGGAGTAATGAAACTATCTTTGAAAATTATTTTTTTATCTATTTTCTGTAAAATCTTAGAGTTAATTTTTAAATTTTTATTAAATATATAATTGACATTTTTAGCTGAACCTTCATTGAAGTTTAAATCAGCTCTTAATTGATTACCTTTCATAATATCACCAGCGTAATTCAAATAAAAATTACCTTCTATATCAATAGTTTTATGATTAATATCTATTTTACCGCTATCAGTTTTTATAGAAGTTGAGTCATAATTAATTAAAGAATTCTTTCCTAGATTAATAATATTTATTTTTTTATCATAACTTATATTGTTTGAATTAACATAAACTTCATTTGCAATTTCTTTCGCTATTACGTTTAAGCTTATAGATATTATAAAAAATAAAAAAATCTTATTCATTGATCAAATTTTTATATAGATAAAATGTTAAAGTTAATAGAACAGATATTTGAAATAAATTGTTATAATTTTCTAAATAAGTTTGAGAGGTTATAAAATTGTAAATAAATAATATTATGGCTATTGTTGAATATTTTAAAACACTGGCATTTTTCTGTATTCCTTTCTTTGAGATAAATACGGAAACATAGGTGAATAATATTATAATTAATATTATCTTTTTAAATAAACTCTCTGTTTTCGTACTTGTATCTTTGTTATTTATATTAATTTTCTCGGAGTTATCATAAAAATATTCGCCAAATTGGACTAATGATATTTTATAATCTTTACCTAGATCTGATATGGATTCCCCCGTTATTATTTTTGGATTCTTCATTACGATTTTGTCATCAAAAATTTCGTTATCATGAGAATATAATGAATTAAAAAAAATATCATTTTTAAATTTATAAACACTAACTCCCTCAATACTTTGTCTAATTATATTTAAACCATCTAGTCTTGTTATAGTTAGCTGATCTTCATCAAATTGAAAAAATACTTTTTGAATAGTCTCATTGTTTGATGATTTTTTAAGAAAGTTTTCTTTAAGACTTGTCATTTTACTCATCAAATGAGACTTATTCATCTCTAAATATGAAAATGCTATTATAGACAAAGATAATATTAATATCAGTTTTTTAATGCTTAAATAGTGTCTGATAATTATTAACTCATTTGTTCTTTTGATATTATTCCAAAATAGAATAACACTCATAACGAAAACTATAGTTGGAATTGTTAATAGAAGTTCCAGTGTATTAATTAGTCCTAATACTAAATTACTCATAAGATCATATGTATCCCCCATTAATTCTATGATAGAAAATATATAGAGTATCGATGAGAGTATTGCTGCACTTAATATTATAGAATTAAATAATTTGATAATTATAAATTTATAAAGAAGCATACTTTTTTCTAAATATTATAGTTGTAAGTATGACTATAAATATATTATTTATATAATATAGTTCTGTACTTAATAATTCAGAGACAAATAAGTTTGTCATAAGTGACATATAGGTAAAACTAAGTAATATAAAAAACAGATTGTATGAATAGTTTTTTATTAAATTTTTGGATTTACTACTAATTGTTATAATTTTTGATGATAGATATAGGATAAATATTAGCAATAATAAATCTAAGATTTTCCTATGTGCCGATTTTTGAAAAAAAACATTTTCATGTTTAATTAACTCAAAAAAATTATAATTTTCTTTACCAAACGATATTGTATTAAGGTTACTATTTACTATTCTGTATTCCAATTTGTCAAAATCTGTAAAGCTTTTCTCATTTTTTGAAGAGGTTATTCTCTGGCCATTTACAAATGTAAAAAGTAATTCTTTTTCTGATTGTATGTATTTAACTTCTTTAGCTTTTATTAATACATTCTCATCAATTAAGAAAGTTATAACATTTTCAAGTGCTGAGTCTTCAGAGTTTTTATTTTCATAAATTAAATTTAATTTATTTTTTATATATATTTCATTCCCACTGTCATTAATTTTAAATTGGTTTCTTAATTCTATTTCCTCAAACTTATATTTGTTGTATGCCTTAACTGAAATAATTTCGGTATTAATAATATAGAATGCTAATATTAAGCTGTAGGTAATTGTAATTATAATTTTCAAACTATTTTTAGATAAATAAAGGTTAAAAATATTTATTTCATTTGTTTGATTTAATTGATAATTGAAAAAGCAACTTGCGATAAATACTACTATAGGAAGTATTGTGCTAAGTGCATTTGGTAATAAGTATGAACTCAATATAGCAACTTTACCAAATTGCATACTATAAGATTGACTCAAATCTAAATATCTAACAATTTGGGCAAGCCATACGATTAATAAAAATACTACTAGCATTAGAAGTATGTACTTTACATAACTTATAGTTAGATATAATTTAAGTTTCATTAATGGTTAGCATTTTCAAAAATACGGATAATTCCAATCCTAATATAATTCTTTTTGCTAAAATAAACATTGAAAATAGTAAAAAATCTCATTTAAAGCCTTTTAAAATTAATAATGAGATCATATTCAATTATTTTATAAAAACTAAAAACTCTGGAATCGAAGTCTCTATATATCTTAAAAACTCTCCAGGGCGTCTCCATTCAAACTATATTGGTGCGTTTATTTTTGATTTCTCACAAAAGATGTCTTTTTCTAAAATTTCAATTCAGACAAAATCTAAAGAGGTTGAAGACTTCATTAATTTTGGTTTTATCAGAAAAGATTTTATTTTTAATAAATATCTTTCTAAAGCCAAATCTAGCAATTTCAAATTACAAGGTAGACTTTCTAATTACTCAAATGCATTAAATAAATCAATCCTAATGCTCAAAAATTTAGTTTCTGAGCCTTCTAATATTCTTTATCCAGAAAGTTATGCCAATTTTATTAAAGACAACTTATCAAAAAAACTACCCATTAAAATTCTTAATAAAAAAGATATTACAAAAATAGGTTTAAATTGTATTTTAGCCGTTAATCAAGGAAGTCAAAAGGACCCAAGAGTTGTAACTTTTGGCCCTAATAATCCCAAAGTAAAAGAAGTTGACGTTCTCTTCGTGGGAAAAGGTGTTTGTTTTGATACAGGCGGTATCTCAATCAAGCCTTCAAATGGTATGGAAGAAATGAAGTGGGATATGGGAGGTTCGGCTGTAGTCACAGCTTTGATGAATTTATTAAGCTCTACAAACCCTGATTTTACTTATGCGGGTATTATAGGATTAGTTGAAAATATGCCGAGTGGAACTGCTTATAAGCCAGGCGATATTATAAAATCATACAAAGGCATTAATGTTGAGGTCTTAAATACTGATGCGGAAGGAAGATTAGTGCTAGCAGATTGCATTACTTATGGATCAGAGTTATACAAGCCAAAATTAATCATAGATTTCGCAACTCTGACTGGAGCAATCCTTGTAGCTCTTGGGCAAAATTATGCAGGTTTGTTTTCTAATGATGATGAGTTATCTGATCAACTTTATAAAAGTGGTATTAATACAAATGAAAAAGTATGGAGAATGCCTATGGACTCCGATTTTGATAAAATGATGAGCTCGCAATTCGTTGATCTAAAAAATATATCGAGTGGAAGATACGCAGGAGCTACAACTGCAGCTCAGTTTATTCAAAGATTTGTTCCTCCTAAAACAAAGTGGGCTCATCTTGATATCGCAGGAACTACATGGAAAAACCAAGGAGATATATTTAACAGACCTGGAGCCACAGGTTTTGGATTGCTTTTAATGGCAGATTTTGTATACAACTACTTTGAAAATAAAAAGGGTAAATAAAAATGGAAAGAACATTCTCAATCATTAAACCTGATGCGGTAAAAAGAAATTTATCAGGACATATTAATCAAATAATAGAAAAAAATAATCTTAAAATTATAGCCTCGAAGACTCATAATCTAAGTAAAAAAGAAGCTGAAGCCTTTTACGGAGTACACAAAGAAAGACCATTTTATAATAGTTTGGTTGAATTTATGACTTCAGGACCAGTTCAGGTCCAAGTGCTAGAAGGCGAAAATGCCGTATCAAGTTATAGAGATATTATGGGAGCTACTAATCCTGAGGAAGCTGCTGACGGTACCATTCGAAAACTTTTTGCTGAGTCTATTGAAGCTAATTCGGTTCATGGAAGTGATTCAAGCGAAAATGCATCTATTGAAATTGCTTTTTTCTTTAGTGGCTCAGAGCTTATCTAAAATTATACAAATTTCTATTAAGGCCTTATAAACATTTTCGTATTCTAATTTTTTATGGGCCTTAATTAACGACTCCTCATTTAAATTATTGACCTTTTTCGATTTTTGAAAAAGTATTTCACCGTCATCTATTGATTCATTTACCAGATGGATTGTAAACCCATATAAATTTTCATTATTTATTAGCATTCTTTTATGTGTCATGAGGCCTTTATAATTTGGCAGTAAAGAAGGATGCAGATTAATTGTTTTATATTTTTGAAATATACTATTTGGAATTTTTTTCATGTATCCAATAGAAAATATTAAATCTGTATTAATAAAGTTAATTGTATTTAAATCCTTAATATCTTCATAAATTTTAATCTTTTGATTAACTTTTTTAGCTATATTTTTTATTTCATCTTTTACTTTATTGTTGCTTATTATTATAGAAGGTAAAAATTTTCTAATTTTATCTTTTTTTAGATTAGTGAGAACTTTGAATAAATTAGTTCCGTAACCTGAAATGAGAAAACATACCTTTATTTTATTTAATTGATCCAAGTAATTTAAAATTCTTTCTTTTCAAGAACTGTTGAGATGCTTTCTTGTCAACAACTATTGTGAAACCAAATCCACAATTAAAAACTTCAGATATTTCATCATTAGTCATTTTTGTATATTTTTTTATGAATTCATATTCCTTAGGAAGTTTTTTAATTTCCAAATCAAATTTAGTTTTAGGAGGTAATGTCCTCTTAAAATTAGCTATGAGTCCACCACCAGTTATATGTGCCATAGATTTAATTTGAGTAATATCTTTAGCGCTAAGGTGTCTATGATATAATTCTGTCGGTCTCATTAGAAAAGATGAAAGTTTTTCTTTACCTATAAAACTTTTATCAGGCTTAATTTTATTATCATTAATAATTTTTCTAACTAATGAGTAGCCATTAGAGTGAAATCCATTGGATTTAATACCAATAATTAGATCACCTTTTTTAATTCTATGCTTTTTAGTTTTTTCTTTAAGAGCAACCAAGAAACCTGCTAAATCAAAATGGTTTCCATCATATAGGGAAGGCATCTCTGCAGTTTCTCCACCTATAAGAGCACAATTAATTTTTTTACATGCCTCTGTAATACTCTTTAAAATTTGTAAATACTGAGTGCCCTTTACAGATCCACATGAATAATAATCCAAGAAAAATAAAGGTTTACCATTATTGCAGAGTATATCATTGGAGCACATTGCTACGAGGTCTTGCCCAATCCCCTTATAATTTTTAAACTCTGCAGAAAGAATTGACTTAGTACCTACGCCATCAGTTGCAGCACATAATGTTACATCTTTATTGACTTTATACTCAGCACTAAAACCTAACTTACCCCCCAAAACATTTTGATTATGAGATGTTTTTATAAAATTTATTGCTTTTTTTATTAAATTATCAGTTTTTACTACATCTACGCCAGATTTTTTATATAGTTTGCTCAATGAAATACTTTTTGCTGTTTTTATTATTTTTTAATTTTAGTTATATAAAGAATTTATCAGCATATTACAAAGTTTCTATAAAAAACTTAGATGATAGTTTTAATCTAGATTATTTTTCTAATCGATTAATCTCTGAACTAACATCTACTAATCAGGATATTGGTGAATTTAATAAATACTTTAATAATTTTTTTTATGATAATAGCCAGCAGTCCTATCAATTTGAAATTGATATTAGCAGTTTGAGTGATGATCTTATTTCAAAAAATATTCAATTTAATTTAAACTTATTAAATTGTAGTCTTGTCGAAGGATTTTTTACTATTAATGTTAATAAGTCTAAAAATAATTGCCCCACATTTAATGCAATCACTTCCAAGGATAAATATTACATTTATATTTCCAATTCAAATATAAGCTTAAGGCTTAAGGAAGTTACAACTATAAATGAAAATACATTAAAGGATTTATGGATTAATTTTCTTTCCATTTCTTCACCTTATCAAAGAGAATATCAGATTAGATATAAAGATTATTCAAATTTAACTCAAATTATCAATGATTATCCAGATATTATTTCATATAAAGATCAGAATATATTATTAAATATTAATCATTTTTACTCCAACGATGAAATTAATTTTCTTCTAGGTCTTCAGTGACCCAAAATTTTTTCGATTTTAATTCAGTTAAAAATGATGAGATAGTTATTTCTCATGAAAATGAAGATGTATTATATTTATTAGAAAATTTAACTTGTCAATTATCTTACATTACTGGTTCTAGCAAATCCGGTAAGTCAACCTTAGTCAACAAATATGCAAAAATTCATAAAGCTCAAATTATATCTGATCAAAGTGATTTATTATTTTCAATAGATAAAAAATTTTATTTTATTGATCAAAATCTCTCAAAATTTAATACTGAATTATTATTTCATTTTGTTCAAAATATTATTACCCATAATTACACTCTGTATATATTTAGTGAATTTGATCACAGTCAAAAACCTACAGGTTTGCTAGATCTAGATTCCAGATTATCTTTATTTTATAAATTTAATCTTAATGAACCAGATGAACAATTAACAATAAATTTATTAAAAAAATTTTTAAAGATAAATTCAATAACTATCAATGAAACTATCATTGTTGAATTACCTAAATATATAAATCGTACATATTTGGGAATTTATAATTGTGCTAATGATATAAATCGTTTGCTTTATAACAATAACCATAATATTAATTTGAAACTTATTAAAGATTTTTACAATGCAATATAGAGATTATTATTTAAATAAAGTTAACAAAACCCTCACTTCTTCTAAAGTTAAAGTAAGTGGTTGGGTGAATAGAGTTAGGGACCATGGCAATCTACTTTTTATAGATCTCAGAGATTCAACATCACTACTTCAATGTGTTGTTGATAATAGTTCTGATATTTTCACTGAATTATCCAATTTAAAAAATGAGGATGTGATTATGTTAGAAGGGTTAATTTCTGATAGAACACAAGATACAATTAATAAAAATTTAGATACTGGTGAAGTTGAATTAAAAATTGAAAGTTTTGAATACTTAAGTAAATGCGTAAGAACTCTTCCTCTTGAGGTAAATTCTGAAAAAGATTATGGTGAAGAAGTTCGTTTAAAGTACAGGTATTTAGACTTAAGAAGGCCTAAAATTGCTAAAAATATTCTACTCAGATCTAACGTTGTAGATTTTGTTAGATCTTTTATGAAGCAAAATAATTTTACAGAGTTAGCAACACCAATATTAACTGCTCCTTCTCCAGAAGGGGCTAGAGACTATCTCGTTCCTTCAAGAATTCATAAGGGAAGTTTTTATGCACTACCCCAAGCGCCACAGCAATTTAAACAACTATTTATGGCTTCAGGTATTGATCGATATTTTCAAATAGCCCCATGCTTTAGAGATGAAGACAGTAGGGCGGATCGTTCACCTGGTGAATTTTACCAAATTGATATGGAAATGAGTTTTGCGACTCAAGATGAGGTCCTTGAAATTATCAGTAACTTATTATTTGAAATTTTTGATAAATTCAAACTTGAAGGAAAAAAAATTAATAATTTACCTTTTCCAACATTTTCGTTTAATGAATGTCTTACGGAGTTTGGTTGTGATAAGCCCGATTTAAGAAACCCTCTTCGTTTAAAAAATGTTACAGATTATTTCAAAAATTCTGGTCTTAAAATATTCCAAGACTTAATAGATAATAAAGGCGCAATTGTTAATTGCATTCAAGCTAAAGGCTCTCAAGGTAAACCTAGAAGTTTTTTTGATAATTTAAACAAATGGGCTATTGATGAGGGAAAAAAAGGTCTTGGTTATATTAATTTTGAAAATAAAGAAGCAAAAGGACCACTTGCTAAAAACTTTAATCCGGAAGCATTGAAATCAATGATTAATGATTTTGATTTTAATCAAGAGGACGGACTACTATTTATTTGTGATCAACCATTAGAATCATATGATTTTTCTTCGAAAGTTATACAAAAACTTGGTGTTGATTTAGACCTATTAGATAAAAATGATTATCAATTTTGTTGGGTTATTGACTATCCAATGTTTGAAAAAAATTCTACAACAGGAGAAATAGATTTTAGTCATAATCCATTTTCTATGCCTCAAGGTGGCATGGATGCACTTTTAACCAAAGACCCCTTAGATGTCTTAGCTTACCAATATGATATTGTCTGCAATGGGATAGAGCTTTCATCGGGAGCAATTAGAAATCACCAACCTGAAATTATGAAAAAAGCATTTCAAATTGCTGGATATAATGAAGAAGATATTAAAACAAAATTTAGTGCACTTTACGAAGCCTTTCATTATGGAGTGCCACCTCATGGGGGCTGCGCACCTGGTCTTGATAGAATATTAATGCTTTTATCTGATAATGAAAATATCAGAGAAGTGATAGCTTTTCCTTTTAATCAAAAAGCTCAAGATTTAATGATGAATGCGCCCGTAAAAGTTGATGAAAAAAACCTAAAAGAATTAGGTCTGAAAAAAATTATCGAGAAGCCTTAAGTATTGCCTCAACATCTTTAATAGTAATATTTTCTCCATCAATTTCTGTTGGAATTTTATAATTCATAATACCAATCTTAAAATAATATTTTCCAGTTTTTCCTTTATAAAGATTTGCCTTCTGTTTTCTTCTTTTTAATACACCAATTTCCCTTACTTTATTTGTAGGTCTATTTTTTTTAATATTAATTAATTCTATAGCTTCTTTTAATCCTATATCTAAAACATCAAATTTTCTTCCAAGTGAAGCAAAAATATCTTTATATTTTACATATGGGCCATAAGCACCAATATTTGCAATAATTTCATCTTCACTATCAGGATAAAATCCAAGAGTCTTTGGAAGTTTAATTAATTGGCTTGCAATATTCATCCCGATATTAATTGCATCATAATTTTTTGTTAAAGTAACTCTTTTAGGTTTTTCTTCATCCTGATCAGTGCCTAATTGTAAATAATACCCATAGGGTCCTAAATGAACAGCAATCTCTCTATTAGTATCGGCGTCTTTACCTAGAACTCTTGGAAATACGACGATATCGTCTCCTTCTCTGTTTTTAGGATTAATTTCCTTTATGAAGGCGCCAATAGAAACTGTATATTTACAATCAGGATAGTTGGAGCAACCAATAAACCCACCCATTTTTCCAACTTTCACACCTAAACTACCACCACAATCTTTAGTGTTTGCCCATGAAGAACACTTAATATCAATTTCTCCACTTAGTTTTTTAAAAATCACAGGCGAAAGTTCGTCATTGATTACATCATAGACTTCTCTGTTAGCTTTACCCATAACTTCATTAATGTAAAACTCAAAATCTTTCCAGAAATTAAGAACAATTGTTTTCCATTCGGCCTTACTTATTGCAACATCATCAAGTTGACTTTCTAAATCTGCTGTAAATTTATACTCTAAAAATTTTTTGAAATAGTTACACAAAAATACATTCACAACTCTTCCTCTGTCATTAAGTAAAAATGCCTTACCATTTTTTAAAACATAACCTCTGTTTACTATTGTCTGAAGAATTGAGGCATAAGTAGATGGTCTTCCAATATCTAGTTCTTCTAATTTCTTAACAAGGCTAGCATCTGTGTATCTTGAAGGTGGTGATGTAAAAGATTCAACGGACTCAACAGAGTCAATTTTAAATTCATCTCCAATTTTGACGGAGTCTAATAATAAAAAGGTTTCTTCTTCGTCATCTTGAATATTATAAGCTTTTTTATATCCATCAAAAATGAGCTTTCCAATTGTAGCTTTAAGAAGAACAGAATTATCTTCATTCGCAATTCTTATTGTTGATAGTTTTGTTTCTGCATTTACCATTTGAGAGGATATTGTTCTCCTCCAAATTAAATTATAAAGCTTAAATTGTTCTTCTGTGAGACTATCCTTAATAGATTCAGGATGAATATTGATATCTGTTGGTCTAATAGCTTCATGTGCCTCTTGAGCATTTTTTTTCTTTGTCTTATATATAATTGGATCTTTAGGAACATACTCTTCACCATATTCACTTTTTATTTTATCTCGAAGAATTGATAAGGTATCGTTTGATAATGAGATGCTGTCAGTTCTCATATATGTAATAAGTGCAATTGTTTCTAATCCTATGTCCACGCCCATATATAAACCTTGAGCAACAGTCATAGTTTGACTAGCACTAAAATTTATTTGACTATTTGCAGTCTGTTGAAGCATAGAGGTATTAAAGGGAGCTTTTGGTTTCCTTGAGATATTTCGCTCATCTATCGCTTTAATGGAATAAGAATAATTTTTAATTTTAGATACAGCAGATTGAGCTTTTTCTTCTTCCTTGAAAAACATTTTATCAACTTTAGAGCCTTCATACTCATTAATTAATGTTTCAATAATTTGATCATTAATTTTTCCATTAATTAATATTTTAAAAAATCTATCAGGCTCGAAGCTTTCAATTTCAATTTCTTTTTCATAAATTAGTCTTACTGCAACAGATTGAACACGACCAGCAGATCTACTTCCTGGCATTTTTCTCCATAATACTGGAGATAAGTTGTAACCAGCTAAATAATCTAAGCTCCTTCTAGCCATATAGGCTGAAACTAAATCCTGATCAACTGAACGTGCTTTTTCAAAACTCAATAAAACTGCTTTCTTAGTGATTTCATTAAAGGTAATTCTTTTAAATTTTTTTGAGTCCACATCTTTTTCTAGAGAATTAACTAGGTGCCAGGTAATAGCTTCTCCTTCTCTATCTGGATCAGTAGCTAAATATATAGTTTCGTAATTAATTGCTTTTTTTCTTATATTATCCAAAAGCTTCTCACCCGCAGAAGTAGTTTCCCAGTTCAATATTACGTCTTTTTGATCTTCTGATATAACAACTCCATTTTTTTTTGCTAGATCTCTAAAATGACCAACGGTAGCTATCACTTCAAATTGATCACCTAGATATTTATTTATGGTTTTTGCTTTGGCTGGAGATTCAACTATTAAAAGGTTCATTATAAATCAATTTTGTTTTCACTTTTATTGATTAATCTTTTGATATTATCTTTATGTTTATAATAAATAATTATCATAAGTATCAATATTAGTGACTTATTTAAGCCACCATCTATAAAAATAAAATTTGCTATTGTCAAAATAAATATTGAAACAAGTGCTCCTAGAGATGAAAGTTTCGTAATTTTTACTATCAAAAGCCAAGTCATTATTGACAAAATTGCAGGAAAAGGACTTATAAATAAAAAACCTCCAAAGAGAGTGGCTACACCTTTTCCGCCCTTAAATTTTAACCATATTGGATAAATATGTCCAATTACTGCAAAGAAAATAATAGCAACCTTATAGTTATTAAAAAAAGTATGGTCATAGTTATTTATTAATATTAAGGCCATCACAGGCTTTAAAGCATCTAGTAGTAAGACCATAGCGCCTATCTTTTTTGAAACTATTCTAAATACATTTGTGGCCCCAATATTGCCTGATCCCTCTTTGGTAATATTTTTTCCAGTTAAAATTTTTGTTACAATTAAACCAAAAGGAATGGAACCAACAAGGTAAGCAAAAGATAAATATATATATTCCATAAAAAATTAAATTTAGAATAAAAATTCTAAGCAGGCCATTCTTGTATAAACGCCCATTTCCACTTGATCTAGAATTAAGGATCGCCTGTAGGAATCTAAAACGTCATCACTGATTTCAATATTTCTATTAACAGGACCTGGATGCATAAGAAATGGCTTGGATTTTAAATGCTTCATATTTAAACAATATTTATTCTTAAAACTTGCAACAGATGACTTCAAATTTTTATTAATTCTTTCCTTTTGTATTCGCAACATCATAATTACATCCAAGTTATCTATATTATTTAAGCTATTGCGATACTTAATATTTTTATTTATTTTTAAAAGATTGTTCTTATCTAAAAAATAATCAGGTGCAATTAGTTCGATATTGTAATTAAGTTTAGTAAATAATTTTATATTTGAGTGAGCAACTCTACTGTGTTTAATATCTCCACAAATACCAATAGTAATTTTTTTATTGCCAAATTTTTTCTTCAAAATAGCATAATCTAATAAGGATTGAGTAGGATGTTCATTTTTTCCGTCTCCTGCGTTAATGACTGAGATTTTATGATTATTATAAATATCTCTTGGAGAAAATTCTCTCTGATCTCTTATTATAAGTGCATCAGGATTCATACTTACTAAAGTGGCCATTGTATCTTTAAAAGTCTCACCTTTAGAAAGAGAGCTTTTATCAAAATTTATATTTATTATATTATGTCCAATTTTCTTTGCAGCTAATTCAAAACTAACTGTCGTTCTTGTCGAAGGTTCTAAAAAAAGGTTAAAGATATTTCTAACTTTTGATTTTTTAGTCTTTTTTTTATTTAATGAAAACTTAATGGCATCATCAGCTATTTTATTAATCTCTTTTATACTTAAATCATCTATGGAGGTTATTTTTTTAATCATTTTTATAATTATGATACAAAGCTAAGAAATCATCTAAGATTAAACAAGCACTTTTTTCATGAACTCCTTTTTTACTAATCTTAGTACTAGTTTTGTAATGTTTACTACTTAATCTTTCATCAATGAGGTAAATAGGAAAATTTTGAACTCTTAGTATCTTTTTGATGAAAAGGTTAACATTAACTATCATTTTTGAGTCTGACCCATCTAGGTTATAAGGTTTTCCTATAATTATTCCATATATATTATTTGACTCGACAATTTTAATAATTTCATTCAATAACTGTCTTTCACTCAGTGTTTTAAAAGGAATAGCAATTAAGTTGGTTTGATCGCTTATGGCTAGTCCTAAGTTCTTTAATCCAAAATCTATTGCTAGAAATTTTGACCTATACGTATTGTTAATTAAAAATTCTGATATATTATCTACCACCATATTTATGTCTGATATTAATATTAAAAAAGTATCTTATCTAGCAAAGCTTGCACTAAATGATGATAAAGCTGCTTTATATGAAAAATCTCTTAGTGAGATCATAGAATGGGTAGATAATTTAAAAAAAATAGATACTGAAGGTGTAAAGCCACTTCACAATATTACCGAAAAAAATCAAAATATAAGAAATGATGAGGTTTTAAAAAATAATTCTACTGAAGAAATTTTATCAAATGCTCCTGAAAAGGCTCAAAATTTTTTTAGAGTCCCGAAAGTTGTTGAGTGAGATTTGACTACAATTAAAGAAATTAAAGATAAGTTATCTAATAAAAAAATTAGCGTTCAAGAACTTTATGATGACTATTATAACAAAGCTAAAAAATCAGAGCTCAATAGTTTTAATCAATTACTAGAACCTGAGTATAATAAACAAAATATTATTAATTCACAGTCAAGGTACGATGAAGAAAAAGATCTTCCCTTAGACGGAATTCCTCTTGGCATTAAAGATTTATTTTGCACTAAAGGTATTCCCACCACAGCATCATCGAAAATTTTAGAAAAATTCATTCCTGAATATGAATCTCGTGTAACTCAAAATCTTTTAAATGATGGATCAATTTTTTTAGGTAAAAATAATTGTGATGAATTTGCTATGGGCTCTTCAAATGAAACAAGTTTTTATGGACCTGTTATTAATCCATGGAAAAATAAAAATCAAATTAATGATCATTTGGTTCCTGGTGGTTCTTCAGGTGGGTCTGCATCTGCTGTGGCAGAAAAAATTTGTGTTGCTTCAATTGGAACTGATACTGGAGGGTCAATCCGTCAGCCAGCAAGTTTATGTGGCGTAGTTGGATTGAAGCCCACATTTGGCTCTTGTTCAAGATGGGGTGTAGTTGCATTTGCTTCCAGCTTAGATCAGGCTGGTCCAATTACAAACACAGTAGAGGATGCCGCTTACTTATTAAATTCGGTAAGTAGTTATGACCCTAACGACTCTACCTCCTCAAATCATAAGAGAGATAATTTTTTAGAAGGTATATGTAAAAATTTTGATCGTCCAATTACTATTGGCATCCCAAGCGATTATTTAAAAGATGTTAGTTCGGAAATTATTGAACAAATTGAAAATACAAAAAAACATCTCACTAATTTAAATATTAATTTTATAGATGTAGAATTTACAACAACAGATTTTGCTTTATCGACTTATTATATTATAGCACCCGCAGAAGCTTCTTCAAATTTAGCAAGGTATGACGGAATTAGATACGGTTATCGAGGTAAAGGTGAATCGTTGGAAGAAATTTATGTTAATTCAAGGTCAGAAGGTTTCGGAGAAGAAGTTATCAGAAGAATTT
>ENA-UOXV01003693-UOXV01003693.1-marine-metagenome-genome-assembly--contig:-NODE-3693-length-18290-cov-7.191664_pt1 | contig 18290 bp, 19 predicted proteins | sample MGYA00238165_ERZ766961 | MGnify/ENA primary metagenome ERZ766961 (study PRJEB28924, sample SAMN03173240) | marine metagenome | biome: Marine; feature: Water; material: Subsurface seawater | place: North...
CCCAAAACAAACAAGGGCGGGTCAAAGACCCGCCCCTGCAAAACTCCTGAAAATGAAACGCTCTAGCGGAAGTAAACTTCGCCCGCATCCTTGGTATAGAGATGCGCAACAAACTCTTCATATCCGTTGTAAAGCCGCGTCGGCACACGATCACTCTGGCGGCCGCCGAGCTGCCATTCAGACGCCTGACTCCAGCGCGGATGCGGGACCTTCGGGTTCACATTGGCCCAGAAGCCATACTCCTTGTCCTGAAGTGATTCCCAGAACGTCTTGGGCTTCTCATCAGTGAAGGTGAACTGGACAATCGACTTGATCGACTTAAAGCCATACTTCCAGGGCACTGCCAAACGAAGCGGCGCGCCGTTCTGCTTGGGCACCGGCTTGCCATAAAGCCCGGTCACCATGAATGCCATCTCATTGGTGGCCTCTTCCATGGTCAGCCCTTCCTGATAGGGCCACGGATACCAGAACTGTCGCAGGCCCGGCATCTGCGCCTTGTCCTCGGCGATTGTATTCATCTTGATGTACTTGGCACCAGACATCGGCTTGGCGAGTTCAACCAGCTGTTTCATGGGAAAACCCGACCACGGCACGGTCATGGCCCAGGCTTCGACACAGCGAAAGCGATAAATCCGCTCTTCAAGAGAGACCTGTTTGAGCAGATCATCGATACCGATCTCAAATTCCTTTTCGACCATGCCATCGATCTTGATGTTCCAGGGCCGGATTTCCAGCCGCTGGGCGGCCTTTGAAATCTGCTTGTGGGAACCGAATTCATAGAAATTATTATAGGTGGTCGCTTCTTTCTCGGTCGTGAGCGCCCGTTCAACCGTATACTTCTCATTCCGCGGGACAGGATAAAGACCGGCCGATGGATCACCATCCGTGGCCGCAAAGGCCGAGCCGGGCAGCACACTGGCTGTCGCTGCCAACGCCGGAGCAATGCCCAGAGCCTTCACCATATCCCGCCGATTCAGGAACACATCCTCCGGCGTGACTGCACTCTCTGGCAACTCCCAACCGCGTTTTACCTTGATCAGCATGCTGACCTCCATTTATCCCTTGGTTTCCATACGATGGGACCGCGCGCACGTGATTACAAGTCACGGCTCGTTGAATACCGGCAAATGGAATAACTCTCCTTTTGCGGTGTTACGTAGCGGAAATCAGGCCGATTGCGGGGTCATAAGTCGCTCCACAGGCTGATCACGGATCGGCCAGTGCAGCGCAGCGGCAAGCAGCCCCAGCAGGATCGACGTGTACCAGACGGCGTTGTAATTGCCGGTCACATCGAAGTTCAAGCCGCCGAGCCACGCTCCCAGGAATGCCCCGACCTGATGGCTGAAGAACACCAGCCCGAACAGCATCCCAAGGTGACGCGCACCAAAGATCTTGGCGACCAGTCCGCTGGTCAGCGGCACCGTGGAAAGCCAAAGGAATCCGAACACACCCGAGAAGATGAAAATCGTCAGCTCTGTCTTGGGCATCAGCATCAGCCAGGCAATCAGCGCCGCGCGGGCGAGATAGATCAGGCTGAGCAGGTTCTTCTGCCGAAACCGGTTGCTGAGAACGCCTGCCAGATACGTTCCCATAATATTACCGCCGCCGATGATCGTCAGCGCGGTACCGGCCACCCCGATCCCAAGACCACACCAGGCGACGAAGCCCGGCAGATGGGTGCCAATGAACGTCACATGGAAACCGCAGACAAAGAACCCGGCAACCAGAAGCAGATAGCCGCGATTTTTGCGGGCTTCGCTCAACGCCGCAGTCCAGTTTTGCGGCGCTTCACTCCCATCATCTTCAGGCTTGCCACGCATCATACCGCCCAGCGGAATCATCAGCGCGACAATGACAGCCGTCGCAACCAACGCGCCGTACCAGCCGTAGTCACCAATCACGACCTGCGTGACCTTCGGCAGCACAAATGGCCCCAAAGCGCCTATGGTGCTGACGATGGCCAGCGCATAGGTCCGACGTTCGGGTACAACCAGCCGCGCCACCGCGCCATAGACCACCGAGATACCGCAACCACTCATTCCCAGACCGATCAGGACGCCTCCGCTAATCAGCAATTCCGTCGGGGTCACGGCACTCGCCATACCAATCACGCCCAGCGCATAAAGCCCGGCACCGCCCATGATCACGCGGCCCGACCCGAAACGGTCCGCCAAACCGCCCGCAAGCGGCTGAAACAAACCCCAAATGAGGTTCTGAAGCGCCATTGCCAGTCCGAAGAGCTCACGGCTCCAGCCAAGATCAATGGTCATGGGAACAAGGAAAAAGCCCATTCCCTGGCGAACGCCAAGCGCAACGGCCAGCAAACCCGCACCAGCTCCCATAACGATCAGCTGCTTTCGGCCTAGAACCTGCCCCATGGGAACCCCTTATAAATATCCCGGATGCGCAACACCCGGATTGCATGTTTCGACGGCAGCACAATAAAAGGATATGTGTGCTGCGTCTCTATATCACGGGACACACACGATTACGGTATGCGCACTGTCGACACCGCGCATGCACCCATTGGGAGGAAAATCATGGCCAAGACGGTACGGATTCACGAATTTGGAGGCACCGACAAACTCAAGATCGAGGATGTCGAAGTCGGCGAACCCGGCCCCGGCGAGGTGCGTCTGCGCCACGAAGCTGCGGCTGTCCATTTCGCCGAGACACTAGTCCGCGAGGGGATCTATTTTCTCAAACCCGAACTCCCCTCCGCGCTTGGCCTTGAAGGAGCCGGCGTCGTCGAGGCCGTCGGAGCGGGCGTGACCGATTTCGCACCGGGTGACCGTGCCGCGTATCGTTTCAATCTGGGAGCGCATGCCAAAGCCCGCCTGATCCCAGCTGATCAATTGCACCACCTGCCCGACAATGTTGATGCAAAAACCGCTGTGGCCGCCACCGTGCGCGGCATGACCGCCCAATATCTCATTCGCCAGATTTATCAGCCCGAGCCGGGCGAAACCGTTCTGATCCATGCCGCGGCCGGCGGCATGGGAACGCTTCTTACCCAATGGGCCAAGCATCTCGGCGCCACGGTGATCGGCACGGTTGGCAGCCCGGGAAAGGTCGATTTCGTCCGGGAAAATGGCTGCGACCACGCGATCGACTATCGTGCAGAAAATTTCGCCGCGCGGGTCATGGAGATCACCGAGGGTAAAGGCGTCCCGGTCTGCTACGACGGGGTCGGCGCACAGGTCTATGACGGCACTGTGGAATGCCTGTCACCATGCGGGTTCTATGTGAATTACGGCCACTCATCGGGCTTCCTGCCACCGATCGACGCGATGGTCCTGAACCAGAAATCCCTGCGCTTCACCAAGGCATCCCTGAAGGACTACATGCGCGACCCGGCTGTGGCCAAAGCGATGCTTGCAGAAGTGTTTGAGTTGCTGGCCGCGGGTGTTCTCGATCCCCGGATCAGCGCCGAATATGCACTCGAAGACATTGCCGAAGCCCATCGCGCGATTTCCTCGCGCGACACCACCGGCTCCATCGTCATGGTGATGTAGGGCGCGCGAGGCCTAGAGGGGACGTCCGCGAACGTCGTCTTCGAGTTTTTTGATCAGTCTTCCAATCCCGGGCAACTTCGGGTGCACTTCAAGCGCACGCTCGAAGGCGTTCAGGGCTGCATCGCCATTGCCGCGCAGCAACTCGATCTGCCCTAAACCGCTCAGCGCGCCAAAGTGCCGTGGCTCGAGCGCCAGCGTGCGATCCACGTCTTCTATCGACAGGCTGTAGTCACCGATCATGAAATAGATCGTGGCACGCTTGTTCCAGGCCTCTGCAAAATCTGGTGCTTTCTGGATCAGGCTGGAAAAGATACCGATGGCCTGTTCAAACTGGCCTGCATCCATGGAGCGCGTGCCCATACGCATGAGCTTCCTGTACTCGGCATTGTCATGATGATTCCAAGTCGACCAGATCAGGCTTTCAGCGGCTCGCAGTTCCAGATGTTCATCGCTCGACTGCAGGATGTTGAACAGATTGTCGAGCCGCGGATCGGTCTGGTCCGCAACGACCGAAGGCGCACCGAACAAACCGGCCAACAGGAGAAATACAGAGAGGAATCGTCGCATGATCAAATTATCATCCAATTGATGGCACATCATCAAGGACTGACATATCAAACCCACGCAGTTGTGAAACTTGTCTGCCGCACAGCGTTCGTGGAATGTAGAAGAACCTGATCACCCCCAACGCCTCACGAAAGATTTTGCCTATGTCCGTTCGCCCCGAAGACATCATCGGTGCCTGGCACCTTGTCGACACCTACACCGAGAACACCGACGGGACCCGCGTCCAGCATCAGGGGCCTGAGCCCATGGGTATCATCATGTACACCGCAGACGGTTATATGAGCGCGATCACCCGCTGGGGCACACGCCCTTTCCCGGCGCAGGATGCAACAGACGCCGACAAGGCACGGATGTTTGATACCTATCTCAGCTATGCCGGGCGCTGGTCGCTTGAAGGCAACAAGGTCATTCACCACACCGAACATGCCCTGAATGAAAACTGGGTCGGCATGGATCGACCCCGCGAAATCGACTACCAGGGCGACCGCATGGTTCTCAACGGACCTGCCGGTGACGGCGTCTCAATGGCCACCATCATCTGGCAGCGCGCGCCGATCAAATAGGACCGCATCGCGCCGCAGCACATGTTATCCAATTGATGTATCCCTCGGACACTTGGGGGCGCACAACCGGGAAACCCTATGAGCATTCAACCCAGCGATATCATTGGCACTTGGCACCTCGTCGATAACTATGTCGAAAACCCCGACGGCACACGTACTCCCACAAGAGGCCCACATCCCACGGGCATTCTCATGTACACCACCGACGGTTACATGAACGCTATAACCCGCTGGCGTGATCGAGACCTCGGTGAAGGGACCGCCGCCGACAAGGAGCGGATGTTCGATACTTATCAAAACTATGCCGGTCGATGGTCTCTGGATGGCAACACTGTCACGCATCACATTGATCACGCGCTGAACCCGAACTTCGTGGGGTCATCGCGCGACCGCAAAATCGACTATCAGGGGGATCGTATGGTTTACGTAGGCCTCGGATCCGACGGCGTATCACAAGGCACGATTGTCTGGCAGCGAGCGCCGATAACGAAAGCCTAAGTCTAGTTTAGCGCCTTGGGCTTCGGCCCACCCGTCGCCCAGTCCAGCAACTCCACCATATGCACAACAGGCGCATCAACGGCGCCCGCCAACTGCGTCATACAGCCGACATTCCCGGCGGCAAGGATATCAGGCGCGGTCTTGGCGATATTGGCCGCTTTGCGGTCGCGCAGCTCGCCGGCCAGTTCGGGCTGCATGATGTTGTAGGTGCCTGCCGAGCCACAGCACAGATGGCCTTCCAGCGGCTCGCTGACCGTGAAACCGGCCGCCGCCAAAAGCGCCTTGGGCGGGATGCGGACCTGCTGGCCATGCTGCAACGAACACGCCGAATGGTAGGTGACCTTCAGATCGGCAGCCTCATCAAAGGCGGCAATGTCGGGATTGAGGTCAACGAGATACTCGCTGACGTCTTTTGCCAGCGCTGAAACCCGCGCAGCCTTTTCGGCATAGGCAGCGTCCTCGCGGAACATGAAGCCGTAATCCTTCACTTGGGTGCCACAGCCGCTTGTGTTGATGACGATCGCATCGAGACCACCGCGATCAGCTTCGCGCAGCCAGGCGTCAATATTGGCTGCGGCCTGCGCGTGAGACTGATCGGTCTTGCCCATGTGGTGGACCAGTGAGCCGCAGCATCCCATGCCTTCGGCCACTACAACCTCGACCCCCAAGCGGGTCAACAGGCGAACCGTGGACTCGTTGATCTGCGGGGCAATCACCGTCTGAGCGCAACCATTGAGCAGCGCCACGCGGCCCTTGCGCTCACCTCCCGCGGCAAACACCTGCGGCTTATCGACCGGTGACGGCGGGCCGAGATCTGTTGGCGCCAGGTCCAGCATCGCGCGCATACGACCACGAAACAGTCCCCGGAAGGGCCGTGCCATCAGGGCACCGGCCAGCATGACCCGGAACCGCAGCGGATACGGGATCGACCATGCGAGCACGGACCGCAGCATCCGGTCCATGAAGGGGCGCGTATAGGTTTCCTCGATATGCTTGCGACCGTGATCAACGAGATGCTGATAGTGCACGCCCGACGGGCAGGTCGTCATACAGGACAGGCAGGACAGGCAGCGATCGATATGGGTGACCACCTCTTCGGTTGCCGGGGCATCCGCCTCGAACATCTGCTTCATCAGGTAGATGCGCCCGCGCGGACTGTCGAGCTCATCGCCCAGCGTCACATAAGTCGGGCAGGTTGCCGTACAGAAGCCGCAATGGACGCAGGCGCGCAGAATGTCATTGGTCGCCGAGATATCGGGATCGGCGAGCTGCGCCAGAGTGAAATGAGTTTGCATCGCCTAGACCCCTTCGTACATACGGCCGGGGTTGAGAATATGACGCGGGTCGAAGCTTTCCTTCACCCGTGCAGACAGCGCAGCCAGCGGCGCGGGCTGGGGTTCAAAAACTTCAGTCGCACGTCGCACGTCTTCAGACGCCCGCATCAAGGTTGCATGTCCCCCGCCATGGGCTGCAACAGCGTCGCGTATCGCAGCACCGTCTTCAGACTGGCACCAAATCAGGCCACCGCCCCAGTCATAGAAGACCGCGGCACCGGGAATGTCAGCAACGATTGCAGGTGATTCGCTGGGCGTAACAGAAAGCCTCCAAAGCCCCTGATCGCCCGACACAAAGGGTTCGACATCGCGGACAGAAGCCCAGAACGCATTCGACGCCTCGGCATCAAGGATCGAAACCGGACCGGCATGCTTCAAAAGCTCCTGCAACGCTGCAGATCGAGCTGCCACAGAGGGGACAAATCCCTCTATCCGGATTGCCGCGACAGCTTCACTGCCGCCATCAAGTGCATTGGCTTGGTCGGCAGGGATGAAGGCAGCGGCTGAGACTTCGTGGCTGGAATTCATCGCCAGAGACATCGCGCTTACGGCAGCAGCCTCATTCAGCCCCGTCAGAAGAACGGTCTCAATCGTCTCGGGCGCCGGCAGCACCTTAATGGTGATCTGCGTTAACGCGGCGAGTGTGCCGAAGGACCCGGTCAAAAGCTTCGACACGTCATAGCCGGTCACGTTTTTGACGACCCGGCCACCGCTCTTCACAAGTTCGCCGCGACCGGTCACAGCCTCAACCCCAAGAATATGATCGCGGGCGGCACCCGCCTTGATGCGGCGTGGCCCCGCCAAATTACAGGCGATCATGCCGCCCAGTGTTCCGCCGTCACCGCCATACAGGCGCGCAAGGGCCGGCGGCTCGAAGGCCAGCATCTGACCTTTTTCGGCAACAGCAGCTTCGATCTCGGCCAGTGGCGTCCCGGCCCATGCCGAGAGCACCAGCTCTTCGGGCTCATAAAGTGTAATGCCGCTCAACCCCGACAAATCGACCGCATGACCGATCGTACGGTTGCCGTCACCCATCGGACGCCCATAGCCGCGCTTGGTGCCGGTTCCCAGGATTTCGACCGGAGTTTCCTCACCGCTGGCCCAGGCAATCGCCTCAACGACCTGTGCGGTGGTCTCTGGTTTGAAGGTTTCGACCATGATCGGTGTACTCAGAAACGGGGAATATCGGGAAACGGCATTTTGCCGCGTTGAATATGCATGCGGCCGAGTTCGGCGCAGCGGTGCAGTGTCGGGAAGACCTTGCCGGGATTGAGCAGCTGGTTGGGATCGAAGGCACATTTGAGACGCTGCTGCTGTTTCAGATCGTCTTCCGTAAAGACCTCCTCCATCAGATCACGCTTTTCCACACCAACGCCGTGCTCGCCTGTCAGGACACCGCCAACCTCCACACAAAGTCGCAGGATGTCGGACCCGAAATCCTCGGCCGCCTCCAGTTCACCGGGCTTGTTGGCGTCATACATAATCAGGGGATGCAGATTGCCGTCGCCGGCATGGAACACATTGGCCACACCCAGCCCGTACTTGTCCGAAAGTTTGGACATCCGCGCGAGAACCTCCGGCAGCTTGTGGCGCGGGATGGTGCCGTCCATGCAATAGTAATCCGGTGACAAGCGGCCGATCGCCGGAAAGGCGGCCTTACGCCCGGCCCAGAACTGGAGACGTTCTTCTTCGCTCTCACTGATCCGGATCGAGACAACCCCCAGCGCTTCAGCAATTTCCCGCACCCGCTCGATCAGAAAATCCACCTCGACCGGCGGACCATCGAGCTCCACGAGCAGCAAGGCCTCCACATCGAGTGGGTAGCCAACCTGTACAAAGGCTTCAGCAGCCTTGATCGCGGGCCGGTCCATCATTTCCATGCCACCGGGGATGATCCCAGCCCCGATGATGTCAGCCACGCACTGGCCTCCGGCTTCACTGGAATCAAAGCCGATCATCAATGCCCGCGCCGTGGTTGGAGTCGGCAGAATTCGAACCGTCACCTCGGTGATCACACCCAGCAGACCCTCCGAGCCTGTCATCAGGCCAAGCAGGTCGTAACCTTCTGAATCCATATGCTTGCCGCCCAGGCGCATAATTTCGCCATCGGGCAGCACCATCTCGATGCCCAGAATATTGTTGGTTGTCAGGCCGTATTTCAGGCTGTGCACACCGCCGGAATTTTCCGCGACATTGCCGCCGATCGTGCAGGCAATCTGACTGGAGGGATCCGGCGCGTAATAGAACCCGTCAGCTTCCACCGCGTGGGTGATGCCCAGATTGGTTACACCGGGCTGCACCCGCGCACAGCGGTTGTCGTAGTCGACTTCAAGCACGCGATTGAATTTTCCCAGACCCAGGGTCACGGCATCTGCCGCGGGCAGCGCCCCACCCGACAGGGACGTGCCAGCACCACGCGGCACGATCTTGACGCTGTTCTCATTGCAGTAGCGCATCACCGCACTCACCTGCTCGACCGTTTCCGGGAGCACAACAATCAGCGGCAATTGGCGATAGGCGGTCAGGCCATCGGATTCATAGACCGCCATCCCGGTGGCATCAGCAATGACACCCTCGCCGGGGACAATAGTCCGCATCGCTGCAAGGATTTCCTCACGTCGCGCGATCACATCCGCGTCGGGGTCAGGCATCTTCATGAATTCGCTCCAACTGGTTCGGCGCGAGTATAGCGGGATACAGGCAACAAAAAACCGCGCAAAAGAGCGCGGTTTTGCTAGGTCCGAATTGACGGTACAGCAATCAGCCCTGACGTGCCTTGAAGCGGGGGTTCTGCTTGTTGATCACATAGATGCGACCACGTCGGCGCACAACCTGGCAACCACGACCGCGCTTCTTGAGTGTCTTCAGTGAACTTGCGACCTTCATTGGACCGCTCCCGTCATAAAAAAATACCGCCCGGAAGGGCGAGAACGCGCGGAACCTAACGGCCAGTGCCGGGTGTGTCAACGCCAGTTATACCCCAAAATCCCGGTTTATCGCGCTTTGGTGTGATATTCGGGGTTTGGCATCCGGTCGAGCGCCGTGGAAGCACGATTGGTCATGTTGAAGAAGGCCGTTACGTTGGCAATATCCATGATATCGCGTTCGTCAAAGCCGACATCCCGCAACGCCTGACGGTCCGATTCTTCGACTTCTGCAGGGGTTTTGGTCACCTTGACGGCGAAATCAAGCATCCCACGTTGCCGCGCCGGGAGGTCTGCTGCCCGGTAATTGACGGCCATCAGTTCGCCCAACGCGGGATCCCCCGACAATTCGCGCACTCCGGCCCCATGGGCGACCACGCAGTAGAAGCACTTGTTCTCGCTGGAAACGACCGTCGCGATCATCTCCCGCTCAAGCTTCGACAGGCCAGATTCGGACAGCATCAGATCGTTGTACATGGCAATAAACGCCCGCAACCGCGCAGGCGCCACGGCATAACTGCGCAGGACGTTGGGCACCATGCCGAGCTTTTCCTGACAAACGGCAAAGTACTTCTGCAGGTCTTCATCCAGAGTTTCTGCGTCCGGAATCGGCAAATCAAGGGCGTGGATGTGATCAGGTTGTGCGGTCATGGAGCTCTCACTCAAACAGCGTTTCAGGGGTCATGAGTATAACCCGATCCCGAAACGAAAAGCGCGCCGGCACCCAACAGGGCACCAGCGCGTGAACCACTTGGAGGTGGAAACGTAATTTCGTCAGACGACGTATTTGTACGCCCTAGTGGCTCGAATAGATGATCTCGCTGCCGCACTCCATGGGCGTATCATCAAGTTCGAAGATTTCTATCCCTTTGTTTCCGGCCATACCCGATGAATTCAGGCTGAAGATATCGTCCTGGCTGCCGGAGTCCGGTGTATCCGCACCCGCTCCACCAAAAAGGTCGTCGTCGCCAAAAAGTCGATCATCGCCATCATCAATCCGACCAGAAAAATGATCACTACCAGTGCCAGAGCGCAAGACATCGTTGCCGTCACCGCCATCAAGATGGTCCAGGCGTCGGAGGCCCATGAGGATGTCACTCCCATCAAAGCCAAAGATGGATTCTCTGCCTGAAATACCGCTGACTGTATCGCCGTTGATCATCGCCATTGCCTCTGTCCTTTGTGTTTTCCGACTTTTTGCGACCCGAACATGTGTCTCGAATTGTTCATTCGATTCTCATTTTGGGACCCGGGTCACCCTGTTTTGCGTCGAAAACCATTCCTCGTTGCTTCTGGTCTTTATCCAAGCCACTGATTTGGATAATAAATTTCAACTCTCAAACCACCTGTCTCGACATATGAGATTTTCTCAATCTCTCGACAACGCGGTCCATATAGGCAATAGATGCAATAAGCGTGCCGATGTTGCCGCAGTTCAAATCATGCAGCAGGTTTCGGGCAAATATATCCGTTGGATTGCGATACGACATCTCGTGCTTTGAGACGATTAACATTGTCACTCGGCTGAACCGGTGCATCTCCGACAAACCCAACAAGGATGACAGCGGAGAACAATCAACTGCCGGTTTGGCAATATTCATAGCCTTTGGTCTGCCGCACCATCTGGTTGGTCGTGCACAAACAATTTCGGTTGTGCACTTGACCATCGATGCCCCGGCGAACTAACTCCAGAGGTCATGACTGGCATAACGAAGATCCGAAACCGGAGCAGCAGCGCGTGAGTGAGTCGCATCCGTGGAATTTGAGTCTGGGACGTCATCCCAGCCCCGACGAAGTTACATTCGATCTCGACCGCGTTTTGTCGTCGGTCGTTTCCCTGCGGGCCAATGTTCCAGACGACGCATTCACAGCGCCAATTCTGGGGACCGAGCGTGAAGGACAGGGCGTCGTCATCAGTGAAGACGGGCTGGTGCTCACAATTGGCTATCTGGTGACAGAAGCCGAAGAGGTCTGGCTGGTCGGAAACAACGGTATCGCTCGCCCGGCACATGTTGTGGGCTACGATCAGGAAACAGGTTTCGGCCTGGTGCAGGCGTTAGGGTCCCTCGACCTGCCGCATCTCGAGTTTGCCGATTCTGCGCCGATCTCATCAGGGGATTCCGTCATCATTGCCGGTCAGGGCGGCACAGAATCCGCAATCAATGCGCAAGTCATCTCGGTCCGTGAATTTGCCGGGTCCTGGGAGTATTTGCTCGACCGCGCCATTTTCACCGTCCCCGCACATCCCCGCTGGAGTGGTGCCGCCGTGATCGACTGGTCCGGACGTCTTGCCGGCATTGGTTCGCTCTATATTCAGCAGGCCGCCGGAGATGATGACGAGATTGACGGAAACATGATTGTGCCGATCGATCTGATCAAACCGATTCTTTCCGATCTGGTTGAACGCGGCGCTCGGGCAAAGCCGCCACGCCCCTGGCTGGGCATGACCACGGCAGAGGCCGAGGAACACCTCGTTGTTGCCGGTATCGCAGAGGGTGGCCCGGCCATGCAGGCCGGCGTTGAACCCGGCGACATGGTCCTGGGAATCGACGGCGAACGTATTTCGGGGCTTTCAACCCTGTTCCGCAAAATCTGGTCACTGGGCGATGCGGGCGTTTCGGTTCCCCTGACCCTGCACCGAGACAGTCAGGTCATGTCCGTGACAGTCGAAAGCGCAGCACGGGGCGACTTCCTCAAGAAGCCGCGCTTCAACTAGGCCCAAACACCTCGAATGCAAAAACCTGAGCCGCATCCGGATCGATCCGGATGCGGACCGCCTGAATATCTGCAGCACCGGGCACTTCAAGACGGATCACGTTTTCCATCAAATCCCCGTCTGCGGCGTAGAACGGCGTGTCGAGTGTGTATTCATGACCGTCCCCATGGATCACCAGAACCGGCCCGTCAAAAACTCCGGCGCCATCGGCAATCGCCGACAGCGTTTCACGAAACCCGCCCCCGATACCATAGAGCTGAAACGGATCCGCGTGGATCGCCAGCACAACCGCATAGGCACCTTCCGCGCGGGCCAATGCGAAGCTTTCTCGTATCCATGATATGCTGGCAGCATTCCGTGCTTCGTATTCCACAACGGCCTCCGGATCATCGCGGTTCAGCCCGTTATTGGACCCCACCACATGGGCCGTTACAAAGCGCACACCGGTTTGCAACCAGCGTGCGTTCTCGACATAGGCCATGTAGGCCGGATCGAGAGCTGATTGCTGCTCGAGAACGCGCGGCTGCTGTCCCAAACTCCGATCGCCGACGTAAAACACCTCGCGCAGAAATGCCAACCTCTCTCATGGATCATAGCCACCAGCATGACTGCGGTGACAATCGGTCCACTCGTTATCGCCAGGCGTGAAGACCAGCGCACCGGTGACGGCGTTGAAATAGTCCCGCTGACTCCAGAAAACATCATCCGTGCAAGGTGTCCCGCCCCCCTTGATGTCACCAACATGGATCGTAACGTCGGGCGGACGATTGTTGATTGTTTCCAGCAAGGCCTCAAACGGTTCGATATCCTGAGGCCGATACGGCATGTCGCCGATGGCCACGACATCCAACGCCCCTGCTCCCGACACTGCTGCCTGCTGGGTCGGTGAATTGACCATGCAGGCCGAGAGCGCCAAGCCAAATGCCAGCAGAACTGAGCTCTGGTATTGGAATTTTAAACGCACGGGCACTGCCTCAATATTTGGGCCGGGGTCTCACAGGTCATAGACGCACCCCATTACAGCTTTTGATGCCTCTCAAGCCAAATGAGTTTTTTTGATCAAACTGTTGTCTGTATGGACGAGGTCAGGGCAGTATTGCGGCAACAAAAAAGAAAATACCGCGCAAACGGGGGAAATCCACGCGGAACCATTAACGGGAGAGTTCAATATGAATATCAAGACATTGGCCGGGATTGCGGCAGTCGCAGGGATCCTCGGGGTCAACGGCATCGCAACACAGGCCCATGCAGGCACACTCGATGATGTGCGTGCTGCTGGCGAACTGAAATGCGGCATCAACACGGGCCTGCCCGGATTTGCCTTCACCGATGATGCAGGGAAATGGACCGGCTTCGATGTGGCCTATTGCCGTGCGCTCGCGGGTGCCGTGCTTGGTGATGCGGACAAAGTAAAGTGGGTCAATCTGACCGGCAAAAACCGCTTCCCGGCACTGACCTCGGGCGAAATTGACGTCCTGTCGCGCAACACCACCTGGACCCTGTCGCGTGACGTGGATCTGGGCTTCACCTTCGTCGGCGTGAACTACTATGACGGTCAGGGCTTCATTGGGCGCACAGCCCTTGGCGCCAAGAGCCTCAAGGAACTTGATGGCGCGTCGATCTGCATCCAGACCGGCACGACCACACAGTTGAATCTGGCGGACTTCTTCCGGGTCAACAACATCTCCTATGAGCCGGTACCGATTGAAACGAACGAGGAAGCACGCAAGGCCTATGAAGCCGAGCGTTGCGATGCCTACACGACGGATGCCTCCGGTCTCGCGGCAACGCGTTCCACCTTCCCGGATCCGAAAGCCCATATGATCTTCCCGGAGATCATTTCCAAAGAGCCACTCGGACCGCTGGTCCGTCAGGGCGATGACGAATGGGCCGATGTGGCACGCTGGACGCTGAACGCGCTGATCAATGCCGAAGAGTTCGGCATCACAGCTGCCAATGTGGAAGAGCTTGCCAAAGGAACGGACAACCCGGAAATCAACCGGATGCTTGGTTCCGAAGGTTCGCTTGGTGAAATGCTGGGCCTGGAGCCCGACTGGGCCGTCCACGCCATCAAGGCCGAAGGCAACTACAGTGAGATTTTCGAGCGTTATCTCGGAAAGAACACATCACTGGCTCTCGACCGTGGCCTGAACGCTCTGTGGAGCGACGGCGGCATCCTCTACGCCGCGCCGATGCGCTAGACAGTGATTTGGAGGCCCGCGGGAAACCGCGGGCCTTCTTCACTTTCTGATACCGCTTCGGGACAGTATTTCGTGACGAAACACACGACGTCCGATAACGACGAAGGGTTCCGGCTTGGCCGTCTGCTGACGGATGAGCGGAGCCGCGGCATCGTAATTCAGGTGGCCGTCCTGCTGGCGGTCGCCCTGTTCATTGCGTTCATCACCTTCAATACGATCACCAATCTGAAAAGCGCGGGTCTGGCGACAGGTTTCGGATTTCTCGACGACCCCGCATTCTTCGACATCAACCAGCCGCTGATCGAATACAATTCACAGTCTTCCTTCGCGCGCGCACTGCTTGTCGGGTTTCTCAACACCGTCATGGTCTCTGTTCTCGGGATCATTGCAGCCACGATCATCGGCGTCATAGCCGGGGTGCTGCGCCTCTCAAGCAACTGGCTGATCAGCCGACTTGTGACATCCTATGTCGAGTTCGTGCGCAACGTTCCCGTGCTGCTGCAGATCATCTTCTGGTGGGCGCTCCTGACGGGTCTCCCCAAGGTTCGAGACAGCCTGTCCCTCGGCGACACAGCCTTTCTGAACAATCGCGGCGTTCGCGTGCCAGCCCCACTCACAGAACCGGGCTTTGGTTGGGTTCTCGCAGCGCTGGCCGCGGGGATCGTGATCGCCATTCTGATCACGCGCTGGGCGCGCAAACGGCAGGACCTCACAGGTCAGATCTTCCCCACGGGATGGACCACAATCGGCCTCATCATTGGCCTTCCGTTGATCGTCTACTTTGCACTGGGGCAGCCGCTGGGCTGGGAAATTCCCCGCCGTACACGCTTCAATTTTCAGGGCGGCATCAACATCACACCAGAGCTGATCGCACTCTGGCTCGCGCTGGCCACCTATACTGGGGCCTTCATTGCCGAGATCGTGCGAGCGGGCATTCTTTCGGTCAGTCGCGGCCAGTCCGAAGCCGCCTTCGCGCTCGGCTTGCGCCCAAACCTCACCATGCAGAAAATCATCCTGCCGCAGGCGCTTCGGGTGATCATTCCGCCTTTGACCAGCCAGTACCTTAATCTCACGAAAAACTCCTCGCTGGCGATCGTGATCGGCTATCAGGATTTGGTCTCAATTGGTGGATCGATCCTCAACCAGTCTGGACGTTCGCTGGAGATCGTGGCGATCTGGATGGCCGTCTATCTTTCGCTGAGCCTTGCCACTTCAGCCTATATGAACTGGTACAACAAACGCATCTCGCTGGTGGAGCGCTAGCGCCATGAACCAGCCTTTCCACCGCAATCCCGATGACATGATCGGAGAACGCCCACCGCCGCTGGCGACCGTCGGCATTCCCGGCTGGCTGCGCACCAATCTGTTTGCCAGTTGGGGCCACTCGCTTCTGACCATCGCGGCGCTCTATCTGCTGTGGATTTCCGTGCCGCCGTTCCTGCAATGGGCCATCTTCGATGCCCAGACCTATGGCACCGACCGCTTTGCGTGTTCAGGGGAGGGCGCGTGCTGGGCCTGGATCGATCAGCGCATTGGACAGTTCCTCTACGGGTTCTACCCCTCCGAAGAAACATGGCGCATCAACATCGCCGTGGCGCTTCTGTTCCCCGCGCTCGCACCATGGTTGCTCGACAATGTGCCCGGCCGGAAATACCTGCGCTGGTTCTCGGTCATCTATCCCGTCATCGTCGTCTACCTTCTGGTGGGCGGATTTGGTCTTGAAAAGGTCACCACTGACAAACTCGGCGGTTTCAGCCTGAACCTTGTGGTGGGCCTGGCCGGCATCGTGTTGTCCCTGCCGGTCGGTGTCCTGCTCGCACTCGGACGGCAATCGCGCCTGCCTCTGATCCGGTGGTTCTCAATCATCTTCATTGAGGTCGTGCGCGGCGTGCCTCTCATCACGCTTCTTTTTGTCTCGAACATTATTCTGCCGATTTTTTTGCCACCCGACGTCGCACTCGATTCCGTCGTCCGCGTCATCGTGATGGTGACCGCCTTTGCCTCTGCCTATATGGCCGAGGTTATCCGCGGTGGCCTGCAGGCCATCCCGAAAGGGCAATACGAGGCAGCGCAAGCTATGGGGCTGGGCTACTGGCAGTCGATGCGCCTGATCATCCTGCCGCAGGCCCTGAAAATCTCAATCCCGGGCATCGTCAACACCTTCATCGGCTTGTTCAAGGACACCACGCTGGTGATCGTAATCGGCTTGTTCGACATCCTTGGCATCGCCAATGCCATGGTCTCGAATCCCGACTGGCTGGGCCTTTCTTCAGAGACTTATGTCTTTGTTTCACTCTTCTTCTTCGTCGTCTGCTTTGCCATGTCGCGCTACTCCATGCGCCTGGAACGCAAGCTCGACACCGACATACGCTGAACGGAGGACCCTTATGTCCGCAACCGAACACGTCCCCAACGACACCCCGGTCATCGAGATCGAGGGACTGAACAAATGGTACGGCGCCTTTCATGTGCTGCGGGACATCAACCTCTCGGTCAATCAGGGCGAACGCATTGTCATCTGCGGACCGTCGGGCAGTGGCAAATCAACCCTGATCCGCTGCATCAACCGGCTGGAAGAGCATCAGGAAGGTCGCATCGTCGTGAACGGCACGCGGCTGACCAACGATTTGAAAAATATCGATGCCGTGCGACGTGAAGTCGGCATGGTCTTTCAATCCTTCAACCTGTTCCCCCACCTGACGGTTCTGGAGAACTGCACACTCGCCCCGATCTGGGTTCGTAAAACCCCCAAAGCCGAGGCCCAGGCCACAGCGATGGAGTATCTCGAACGCGTCAAAATTCCAGAACAGGCCGACAAATTCCCGGGCCAGCTTTCAGGCGGGCAGCAACAGCGCGTGGCGATTGCCCGTTCGCTGTGCATGCGACCCAAGATCATGTTGTTCGATGAACCGACATCCGCCCTCGACCCCGAAATGATCAAGGAAGTCCTGGATGTGATGGTCGACCTTGCGGATACAGGCATGACCATGATGGTGGTCACCCATGAGATGGGCTTTGCTTCGCAGGTCGCCGACCGTGTGATTTTCATGGACGAAGGTCAGGTGGTGGAGCAAAACACGCCGGACGAATTCTTCAACAACCCGCAATCCGAGCGGACCAAGCTGTTCCTGAGTCAAATCCTCAGCCACTGACCCGTTACTGACCTGACCTGCCGTTCAAGGCTGAAACCATGATTCAGACATTCCTCGCGCTCGCGCCGATCTTTCTGCTGATCGCTGTCGGATGGGCCGCCAAGGCCCTCTGGCTTCGTGACGACAGCCTGTGGCGACCGATCGAACAACTTGCCTATTATCTTTTGATTCCGGCCTTCGTTGTTCACGATCTCTACAACGCAGACCTCGCCTCCCTGCCCTTTTCCCGCATGGTGATCGCCCTTCTCGGTGCTGTGCTGATCGTTGCCGCCCTGTTGATCCTCGCGCGCCCGCTTTTGTCGCGCTTTCTGGTGCAGGGCGATGCCGGCTTCACGTCGGTCTTCCAAGGCTCAACGCGCGCGAATTTCTTCATCACTCTGGCCGCCGCGCCTGTTCTTCTGCCCGCCGATGGTGCTGCGCTTGTCATCATTGCCGTGGCCTTCTTCACGGTATTGGTGAACATCCTGAGCGTTCTCGTACTTGCGCGCTGGGGCACGCAGGGTGAAGCCAATATCGCGCAGCTGGCAAAGCGGCTCGCAACGAACCCCTTCATTCTCGCCGCTGTCGCCGGAATCCTGCTCAACATCACAGGCCTCCCCGTCCCCGCCGTCATCGACTCCACCGTCGGCATGATCGCTGGAGCGGGTGTCCCGGTGGCTCTTTTGACCGCGGGCGCAGGTTTGCGACTGGCCTCCATCGGACGGCACCTGCCCGGCATCCTGATGGCCAGCACCGGAAAGCTTTTCCTGATGCCCGCCATCGCTGTGGGGCTGGGCATGCTGCTCGGCCTCGAAGCCTCAATCCTCGCCCTGCTGGTGCT
>ENA-UOXV01003696-UOXV01003696.1-marine-metagenome-genome-assembly--contig:-NODE-3696-length-18280-cov-6.871550_pt1 | contig 18280 bp, 15 predicted proteins | sample MGYA00238165_ERZ766961 | MGnify/ENA primary metagenome ERZ766961 (study PRJEB28924, sample SAMN03173240) | marine metagenome | biome: Marine; feature: Water; material: Subsurface seawater | place: North...
ATTCATCCACCGGACTATTTGTTGATTCATCCACCGGACTATTTGTTGATTCATCCACCGGACTATTTGTTGATTCATCTGTTTCAAAATGTTCATTAATTACTTTTATAATTCTATGGCAATTATGTATAACCAATAATATAAACACTATCCATATATTAATCATAATTATTTTATTAACATCCATTTATAATACAAAAATATTTTTTATTTTTATAATCTAAATATTTCGGTTTTATTATTATTTAAATATTGTGAAATTTTTATATTTTCAAGATTATCAATATTATCTATATTAGGATAAACATTATTTTTACATGATTGCGAAATTTCATATGTTCCATCAGGATTGCACGAAATTTTTTTGGTTAATTTTGATGATGGAATCTTAGAATACGTATCTAATATTTCAGTTTTAAGTTTTATATCATTACTTTTATCACTTATGTTATTTTTTGTTACTGCTACAACATTAAATATATATTCTTTATTTTTTTGTAAATCTAAAAATTTTTTTTTATAAAATGGTACATCTCCTCTTTTTTGACTTATAATACGTTTATCTTTATCACCCGTTTTTTGAACATAAACAATATATTCGATTATATTATCCTTGTTATTTTTAGGTTCAGACCAAAATAAAGTTACTATACCATTTTTAGAATTACCGGATAATTTAATAGGAGATGGTTTTAAAGATGCTTGGGATTGAAATTTTTCATTAAATTTTATACATTCATACAAAATTATAAGTATTAAAAAAAAAATAATTATAGGATACATTAAATAATATTAATATTTTTTTATAGATCAATTTCAATGGTTTTGCCCATTAAACTTTCTAATAAATTACATTTTTTAGAGTTTGTATTTTGATATTCTAAGTTATCATCTATAGTAGTAACACTATTATCGGGATTTTGAAAATATTCATATTGAAAATATCTAGAAAAAAGATCCGGAAAATTATTATAAGCAGATGTTCTTGAATTTCTTGAATTTCTACTTTTATATTTTTCATCTGGTGTTTTTTGTATTAATCGTGAAATTGTACTTGCTCCTTCACTATTAATTGCAACAACGCCAATTACATAAGTAACATTATTTCGTAAATTATCTAATGTAATTCTAACACTATTATCTTGTCTATTAATATTTTGTCTTAATTCATTTACACTATATGTAACAACTCTAAGTGAATTCTCTTGATTATTATTTTCATAATAAAATATTTTGTAATCAGTAATATTATTTTGGGGGATGAATTCCCAATATAACTTAACTTCTCTGTCTCCCAAAATGCCGACTAAATTTTGAGGAGAGTTGGGAACTTTATTATTTACATCATCAGGCATTTTTTTCCAATTACATGTATCAGGATTGTCGCAACGATTACATATTTCATTGCATGTATCTTTAGTACATAATTCACCACCATAATTATTTTTATTTTCACCTTCGGAACATTCTGAAATACAGTGCTTTTTATTTAAACCCCACGGTTTAAATTTACATTGTTCTGGGTTTTCAATTGTTGGTTGTTCCGGTCTATCGATTTCCATAAAATCCGACATTTTTTTTTTCCATTTGCATTTATTTTTATCTTCACATGTTTCACATTTATAAATACAATCATCTATATTACAATTATTATTCATAGTATTTCTTTTACATTTTTTAATACATTCAAAACTATTACTACCTTCAGGTAAAAATGAACATTTGTTACTATTTAAATCATTTTCATGATTATAATCTTTACAATATCTATTATTTTTACATAATTCTTCGGATGTTAAATAATTTTTATGAATATTTATATTTCCTAATAATCCTTTATAATAATTAAGTTCATTATTTCTATAATCATAACGATGGCCTCCAATTATTAAATTTATATTTTTTTCATCTATATTTTTTCCAATTATTGTTTTTCTTTTATGTCCATTTACTTCAATAAATTGCCGTGTATTTAAATTTCCAAAACTTATAAATTGCCAATTATTATTTAATTTTAAATCATAAGTAACATCTATATTTGTTTTATATGATTTAAATCCAATTTTTTTATCTTTATTCAAATATAATAAAAATACTTTTTTCATATTTTTATCAAGCCCCTGAAGTAATGTTTGATTTTTATAGGGTAAAGGCATAAATGGTGAGATTTTCATATAAAAACTTATAGTAAATCCGGATGATTTATTATATGTATAATTAAATCTAATGAAACTAGTTTTTCCATTAAATTCTAAAGACTTTGGTGGATTTGTTTGTTTGCATGCTTGATTACATGTCATATTTGCTTTATTTGAATTACAACCTAAAACAGTATTTTTTATAGTACAATTACAATATCCAGCCTGAGTATCATCTATAACTTCATCACAACCCAAATCATCTGTACGCATCCTAGTATTATTATTACATGATTTATATGCATTCCAAGATATACATTTATTATTACCCTGATATGTTGAATTATCATCTATACCAGGAATATTCGCTGAATGTGTTATGTTATACATTTTTGCGACTTTATTATTTGTATTAATACTATACATCATTTGGAAAGGTTCATATTTATTAATTAAAGTAATAAATAGTATAAAAAATATAAATCCAACAATAATTTTTGTATTCATATAATATTTATAATATTAAAATTTGGATAAAATAAAATTATTTATTTAGATAAAAAAAATTATTTTAAATTTAATTTAATTTTATTATTTTATTAATAATATTATATAATGAAGACATTAAAAAAAAAATTAGAGGTTATTGCCGATGAAGCAGATAAAATAAGAACTCGGGAGGAAACACAATTACAAAAATTAGATTGGAAAGAATATGGCTTAAAAAATCCATATGAAATAGTTAAAGAATTTATTCAAGAAAAAGGATTAAAATTATATGGCGGCCAAGCATTACACGAACATTTAGTAAAACATAAAAAAGGATTTTATGAAAATTGGGAATTTCCAGATTATGATGTTTTTTCACCAGATGCTTGGAATCATGCTAAAGAATTAGCAAATCGGTTGTATAAAATGGGTTATTTATTTGCCGAAGCGCGTTCAAGTATATTAAATGATGAACATCATCAAACTTATAAAGTAGGTGTTGATATGATACCTATGTTAGATTTAACGCAAGTCGGATGTTCTATAGAAAAAAGAGAACAAAAGAAATGTGATAAATGTGGGATAAAAAGTAAACATGAAAATATATGTATATCTATATTTAATAATATTCCAGCAGTTAGTATTAAAGACCCAAGTAGTAAAACTAAAACTCCCAAAATATTTAAAGAAACATTTAATTATTCAAACAATAAATCATTATATCCAAATAAATTATTTGTATGTTCTCCAGAATGGTTAAAATCATCAATGTATAGAGAATTATCTGAACCTATGTCTAATCCAGCAAGATGGCCTAAAGTAGGAACGCGATTAAAATTATTTAATAAATTTTATCAAACGCAATTTCATAGTTGTTCTCAAAAAGAATATAATAATATAGTTGATAATAAAACGAAAAAAATATTAGATTTTATTGGAGATTATTTTAAAAATAAAAATTTTATACATTATGGTGCTACAGCGCATAATTTTTTTATAAAAAATACTAAATCTCATGGTAAATTAAATGTTTCTGATTATAAAGTATATGTTATAAATAATACGGGTGCTTATAAATTATTAGATATTTTAAAAAAAAAATTTAAATCTAATAATTTTAAAATTTATCAGCGACAATTATATTGGAAAGAACACGATGACGTAGAAACTATTTTAACTATGAAAACAAAAAATAATAAATATAAAAATCTTGCTACATTTATAGAATCCGATTTGTGTTTACCATATGTTAAATATAATGGTATAAAATATGCAACTATAGATAGATTAAAATATTTATATTACTATGCTAAAGAATTACCTGATTTATTTAAATTAACTGAAGAAAATCCATTAGATTATAACTGTTTATTAAAAGAACTAATAAATGCTGAAAAACAATATAATAAAACAAAAAAAAGAAAGAAAAGTAAATTTAGAAGATTTGTAGTAAAATGTCAGGGTCAAGAAATAGGTAAACGAGTTATTAATTTGCAAAACCGATGGTTTGATAAATTAAATACTATTAAAAAAACCAAAATGTATATTGATAAACCTAAAAAAGGATATTTAACTAAAGTATATCCTCTTCCTAAAGAAGAATTATATTTACCTTATAAACCCGAAGAAAATTATCTAAAAAAATATTATAAATAAATTGTAAAATTAAAAATATTTATATTAAAGATTACACACTATAAGATTTCAATTTATATTTTTCATCTGGTAATAAAACAATTATATTCGATTTATTTATAATTTCTCCGTTTTTTATTTTTAATAACATAAATGTATATTCAAAATTATTTTTTAGATTATTTATTTTTTGTGTATTTAAATGTTCACTCGGTTCTGATATATTAACAATTTTAATACCTTTATAAGGTTTAGAAGAAACAAAATATTTTAAAATATAAGAAATATTATCATTATCTGTAGTATCTGTAGTATCGTCAGTATCATCTATATTATGAATCCATTCAATTAAACATTCTTTAGAACCTTCTATTCCCCTTATAATTAATGGTTTAGTTTTAATTGGTACTATATTTGGATTTTTCAAAAGAGGTGCTCTATTTTTCCATTTGCAGGTTTTTACGTTTTCACAATCATTACATAGTTGTGCACATTTTGAAAGTGTACAGGCTTCTTCTCCCCATAATTGGCGGTCGATTCTACATCTATCAATGCACCCACGATGAGTATCCCCCCAAGGAATGAACTCACATTTATTATTTACTATAAATTTTTCTTTATTTCTATATAAGATTAAAAGTATTAAAATAATACTAATTATTAATAGTTCTTTCATTATATATATTCTATATTTTTTAATTTAAATTATATTTAATTAAAAAATAAATCTAAATTATATTTTTCGTGTCCTTTAACGTCATTTATTCTATCTTCGGTTAGTATATCTATTAATGTATTTACCCGAGATTCCCTAATATTTTTTAAATTTAAATTATACATTTGTTCGCTTCGTTCTATTTCAAGTAGTTTATCTAATTTATTTTGTTCTTCTCTTTTCTGAATTTGTTCTTCTATCATAGTTTTATAAACGCTAGGTGTTTTTATATCAAGACTATTTGATGGTTCACTATAACCATACATGTTTCTTGAAAATAATTGTATAGAATAATTTGTATTTGGTTTTAAATCTTCTAAATCATGTTCACATTGTTCACATTTTAAATCACTCGGAATTTCAACTTCAAAATGGTCATCATTATCAAGATTAGTAATTACGCATAAATAACCTGTTATAGGAAATTCACTTTCGGGTTTCGTCCAAATTAATTTATTATTTCTTTCTCTTTCTAATTCAATCGGATTAGGAACATTATCTTTTATATTACCACCGTCTTCTTGTGCCCATCTACATTTTTGTGGGTCATAGCACTGTTCACATTTAGTTTTACATATATTTTCATTACACATAACACCTCCAAATGCCTCGTTATTATCCATAGATTGACAATAATTTTTACATTCTACTTTATTATAAAATCCATTTCTAACTTTTTTAGGATCAAAAGTACATTCTTGTGGAGAATATTGCGAATCAATTTTTGAATATATTTTATTTTCCACTAATTTTTTTTCAAATGCGGCACGCCGATTATTTTCTACTCCGAAATGTTGTTTAACATTATTAATTAATAATAATATTAACAAAAATAAAGATATAATAACAATTATTATGCATAAGGATATATTCATTATTATATAATAATAAAAAAAAAGAAATTATTTAGTTAATTTACATATTGATTGAGAACTTTTTGGAAGATTAAATAATTTAAATTGTAAATTAATTTTTTTATATTTATTATATTTAGACCAATTAACTTCTTTATTATTATTTTCATCCAAATATACGATTCTTATTTTACCATTACTTTTAATATATAAATACTTATTAGAAGTTTTAGACCTAAATGATATTGTATTATTTATATTTTTTACAATTTTGAATTCTTTATTTTTATTTATTCCCATAAAAAATAAATGATTATTAATTTTTTGTATTAATTTTTTGGTGCTATATTTTACAGGTGTTTTATTCCAGGAATTTTGTCTTTGTGATATATCTAAAAATAATTTATTAAGTCTCATTACTACTACATAATTATCATCGCTACCAAATAAATTAAAATATACTTTATTTTTATCAACATAACACCCATAAGGTCTTTTTTTAGGGTCTATTCTATTTTCATTATCAACTTCATTTAGAACTGTTATTTCATCTGGGACATTTTCTAATTGTTCGGCGGCGATTTTGCACTCCGTTTTTGTTCTGATATGTGATAAATCTTTATGGCAACCATTTTTGCCTAAAATATATTTTGTATTTTTTAAATATTCTTCTTTAATTACATCATCTATTGTATATTCGTCTACAGTATCTAAAACATGGTTATCATGATTTATAAAATCTTTAGAATCACATGATAATTCGTCTTTCTTAAATTCAGCCAATACCTTTTTTTTTATTTCTGCATCAGTTTCTAATAATGCTGAAGATATTTCTTTTGCTTTTATCTCTCCATTCGGGGCAATTGTTTCAATATTAGAAAATTCACTATCACCAACATTATTTATAGATTTTACCATTACATCATAAAATGTTTGATTTTCCAAATCTTTTATTTTATATACACATCTATTTTCATCACATGTATCTGCATCTATATTAATTATTTTTACAAAAGAACCTATGTTATAAGTTTTTTTTAAAGTCACCATATAGTTGGTTATAGGTGTGTTACCATTATTTTTAGGATGTTTAAATCGCACTTCAATAAAATTATCACCGGCATAACATTTTATTTTTGGGGGTTGTGGTTCTGTAGATTCTATATAACTTGTAATTTCATTATTTACGGGGGTTGGCAACCATTTACATTTGTTATAATCTATACATTTTTCACATACTTTATAACAATATGATTTAGAACATTTTTTATTAATTTGACATAAATTTGCACATTCAACAACATTAGAACCTTTGGGGATAAATGAACATTTTGTTGTAGGCATACTTAAATTTAACGGATTAATAACGGATTTATATAAATTAATATTTCCTATTACAGCATTTATAGGATTTAATAATTTACTCTTTTTTAAACCTCCTAAAGTTATATTGTTTTCGTATTCATATATTTTATCATTATCTATAAATTTAATTTCTCCATTTAAATATACTTTTAATTGTTCATTACTAAAATTAATTATTATATAATATATATTTTTTCTGTTAATTCTTGTATTAAATTTTTTTGTTAAACCTTTAAAATTCATATAAAAACGATTATTATGTATATATAAATACCATAAAGCATTAGAATTTTTAGCAATTGAACCAATTATAACTTGATTATCTATAGCGTTTAAAAATTCAATATGAAAAGTTATTGTATATTCTTTAATTTCTTTTAAATTAGTTAATTTCATTTCACTATTTGTAAAAATTATTCCTTTAACTACTTTATTCGCCAATTCCATATTTTTATATTTTGATACATTTTTGAATGTTGCAATTGTATTTCCATCAACATCTGGTAATGCAGAATCATTATCAGGAATTTGCATTATTGTATTTTGGAAATTTTCTTGATTTAATGATAATTTAACGATTAAATAAAGTATATATAAAAAAAGTAATATAATTATAACTTTATTCATTTAATTAATACGAAGAAAAAAATAAAAAAATATAAATACGTTAAGTGTTATAATTATTTATTATCACAATATTCTATTATAGGCCTTTCATCCTCTCCATTATTTATTGGATTTATAGAATTATTCAAAGGTTTCATTTTAAATTTGGGTATAAATGAAATAATATTAGATATTCTACTTAAACCCTCCTTATTATACGCTCTTATTCCTACTGAATAATATGTATTTTCATCCAAATTATCTATAACATAAGAACATTTTTTACAATTAGGATATGGAACTAAACTCATATCTATACCCTCTTTTTTACTTAATGTTTTATATATTATACAAACATATGCTATAATTGTATTATCATCTACTAATATTTTTTTAGGTTCATTATTTTTGGTTGTTGAAGGAATTGAATTATCATTGTTATTCGCAATTGTGGTTGTAGTTATTGGCTCTAAAATATAACGTTTTGATTTATTCCATGAAATTAATACTTTACCATTATATGTTTTTACTTGAATTTTAGGTGCTAACGGCGCTCCTTTGGGATCATATAATAAATCCGATTTATATGGATTCGGTTCTATTTCTTCTGATACTTGTGCCCAGGGACAAATATCCGAATCTTTACATTCTTTACATATATCTGTACAATCTGAATAATTACAACTATTTTTTTTTGAACAATGGTCTATACAATTAAATATATCATCGCCATATGGTTTGAACTCACATGGTGGTTTCCAAGTGCTTGTTTCAACATTGAAGCATTTATTTACACACGAATCTCTATTGCAGTCGGTGTCTTCACTTTCCATACAATTTTTATAACATTCTTCGCGTGTTTTTCCGTTGGAAATGAATGCACAATCGGATAAATTACACGCATCATACATATCACATAATTCATTTATACTTAAATTCTCACTATATAATTGTATTTCGCCAATTATTCCTTTGAAAAATTTTGTATCTGTATTATTTTTTCCAAGTATTATATTATTATCTTTGAATTGATTTTTAAAAGTTTTTGTAGTTTTAACACCATCTAAAAATAATGTTATGTCTTTATTATTAACTATTAATGCAATATGAATAAATTCATTTGATTTTATTTTTTTTTCTATCAAAAATTTTTCATTGTTATATGAAACATATAATGTCGAATTTTCTATATAAAGTCTATATTTACTATAGACTAAATTTTGATTTTTTTGTATATTATTAAAAGAAACTAAGAACGTTAAAGTATATTTATTTTTATTCATATCAGGTATATTAATATATGACGATTTACCATCAAATCTAAAACCATTTATTTTATCACTTACTGCTTTTGACACAATATTATATAATTCTATTTCTTTTTTACCATTATTATATTTTATATTATATTTTTTACCTATGATAAAGTTTTCTTTAATTAAACTTTTAAAATATTTAGTTGTAATTAATGTGATAAATACTAATAGTATAAATAGTATTAAATATTTCATTTAATATTACATAATAAAATAAATTTATTCTTCGCATTTTAATTCTGATTCTAAGTCATTTATTTTTTTTAATTCATAAAATATATTATTTAATTTAATTTTTTGTTCATGTGTTTTCATATCTATTAAATGTTCGTAATTTTTTTTGACTTTATCTATTTCTTCTATAGAATCTTTTTCACTTACTTCTTTAATCGGTTCTTCAGCAAATTCTAATATTGTTCCAGTTTCTTTTAAACTATTTTTTGGAGGAGCATCTTTTTCTCCCAATTGTCGTTTTATAAAATTTGTAATAAGTTTGTCATCCAATTCTTTTGCAACAATATTCATTTTTGGATTTTCAGCAAATGATTTTACTTGATCTAAAAATTCGGTGTTGTCTAATCCAGTATCTTGCTTTAATTTATTAAAAGAAGTAAAATTTTCATTGTTTTCATTGTTTTTAATATATATTAAAAAAAATAATAATACTATTACAATAACTAATATTATATTCATTACAATAAATAAATATTTTTAATTTTAATAACTATTAATTTTTTCAATATGCAATAATTTTAAATATGGTAAATCTATATTTATATTTCTATTACTTGAAGTAGTTTCAGGATAATTATTTAAATTTCTGTGTTGTGATATTGGGTTACCTGCAGTTTTATATTCAAAATTAGCATATCCAAATTTTTCCCATAGCGAAGAACTGGGTGTATTCATATCAAATGTATAAATTTGTTTTTGCCTATTAGTTTCGTTCGCAACCGTATTAAGTTCATTATATCCTAAAGCATAAATTACATTATTAGAAACATATATATTACTTATATTTAAATAAGTATTGTTTATAAAATTCGGCGTGGTCCAACTTTTTATTATACTTAGGCCTATGCCATATACGTTAGAAATTTCTACATATATACCACTTAAAGAGTGTATGTAATAGAGAAATCCACTGGATTGGTCTTGGCCTGAAATATTCTTGTTGATGTCGAAAGTACCCTTTTCATAATGTCTTAAATCTATTCTTAAAATACAATGTTCTTTTGGATTTCCATAATCAACAGTTTTTAAACATCCATATAAAAAATCCCCTTCAATTGATATAGAAAAAAATTTTAAATCCAAAAATTTATCATGACTTTGATTCGGATTAGGTGTTAAACGGTGTAATTTCCAATCGGTGCCTATATAATAAATATTATTATTACTTTTCCATACTACCATTTGATTTGCCGAACCCGTCAAATGTTGTGCTACAAAATTTTCATTTTCCCTTTTCCATATTGCATTATTAGTTGCAATTGAATATAGTGTAATATCATTTAAATATATGGTATATACTGTATTATCATCAAGATTTGTCCAATTAACTGAATTTGTTATAGGAGACGTATAAATTTTTTGATCAGCATGTATGGCATAAATTTTATTATTACCCACAAGAATTTGTCTCAATACTGTGTTATGTGTAGATTCATTAATTTGTTCCCAATTATCCATGCCATTTATATTTTTTTTAAATATTTTATTATTTATATCTAAGACATATATATAATTGTTATATATAGAACAACATGGTATTCTTTTATTAGTATCTTCAGAAACAGTTTTTATACTTACAGTTCTAACTTCGGAACTATTTAATATACCAACTCTTTTATAATTATGTGTATGTTCATGTGAATTTATAGTATGTGTATGATTACTAATATTACCCGACGATAAATTTATAGTAGGATTAGGATTATTAACACTATCACCTATTTTTGAACTATTATCTTGTTTTATATATTTATTATTATTTAAATCATAATGTTTCCATCCGAATGGAATACATAATTTTAATTTAAACAATGTAGCGTCAGTATCTACTAAATTTAAATTATTGTTTAAATATTTATCAGATTTTATATTATATATTTTATGAGAATAATTTGTTAGATTATTACTAGAAGTAGTTTCAGGATAATTATTTATAATTTCTAATTTAAATTCACAACTATCATCATAATTATTTTGCAGTTTTATATTATTATTTTCATCTACACAAACATATTTTTCATGATAAATATTATTTTCTGCATTCGTTACATATACATTTTTTATAATATATTTATTACTATCTTTATCAATTTGAACAATATGAAATCTGTCGAATTCTTCTAAATTATAATTTATATTACCATTATAAGGAACTGATTCTAATATATCATTACTAGCATTTTTTTTTAATGCCATTTGATTATAAGTAATTTTATAAATACCATTTGTAATATCTCTTATATTATTATAATATGGAAATATAGTTCCTTCAGGAATTAAATCTTTAGGAATATTTCTAATTTCATTTTGATTATCTTCATTATTTATATTTAATGAACCTTTAATAGTAAAATCGCCGAATAATTTTAATTCTTTATTATTTAAATATAAATCGGTTGTATTATATTTATCATTCATAAATAAATAGTAATATTTATCATTATCTGTCATTTTTGGTATTTTCAATTTAGTATTAATATTTCTGTTAGATATATTTAATTGTGTTATTGAATTATTTTCTTCAGGTATATATAAATTATTAGTTGAACCCAATTTTAAAGGGCCTTTTAAATTTAATATTGCTTTTTTACTAATACCAGGGTTACCTCTTTGGCCTAAAAATCCACGTGAACCTTTTTTACCAATATCTCCTTGTTCTCCCTCATTTAAATCTATTAACTGAACATCTGTAAAGTTTTCTTTTTGATATTTTCTTAATTTTATAATATTTATGACAAGTATTAGTAGCACAAATATCGAAAAAATATTAAATAATATGTTATTTTTCATTATATTAATAAAAGAAATAAAAAAAAAAATTTATTTATATTTAATAATGTAAACCAATGTATAATATGGTGGATTTATATCTATTTCTTGATTATTTCCAACGGCATCTATATCATGATTATGTTGACTATTAGTTTGTTGTGAATTAACCGGAATTAAATTTTGATTACCAGAACCAGGTATCGCTATACCATATTGAGAATTACCTGTTCCAGAACTTAACACACTATTATTACTTAGAGTCCCATTTATAACATGACCATGGGGGGGTTGTGTTCCAATACTATGTGTATGTCTAGGTAAATTTTCAGGTCTTACTATTATTTTTCCATCTTTAGTTTTGTATTCATCGAAAACATCATCATTATTAACTCCTATTTCATCTATACTATTAGCACCTTTTATAAATCTACCTTTTAAATCTGGGGTTTGAAAACCATTTGATTTAGTAGTTCCATCACAAATAGCCCAGCATTCGGGAATATTACGTTCTCCATATGCACAAACAATTCCTACTGGACATAAATTAAAAAACAAAGATGTTTCATTTTTATATCTATTATTATATAATTTATTATTATTTACTATTTTCAAATTACCTATTATGTGCATATTTCCATTTAATTTCATTTCAACACCACTCGTTTTTTTTTTAATATATAAACTATAATCATTTATATTATTTCCTATCATTAATGGGAAATCATTTTCTTTATAATTACTTATTTTTAATTTATAAAATGGCTTATTAGTATTTATCGTTGTACCATTTAATTCTAATTGAGTATTATTATAACCATACATTTGTCCTATACCTAAATTTAAATAACCCCGATTTTCTAATTGACTTATTATATTATTACATGCACCTCCAGGAACTCCTTCAGGACCCTGTAATCCACGTTTCCCTCTTAATCCTCGTCGTCCCCGACTACCTTTTATAAAATTATTTTTAAAATCAAAAGATTGATCTAAATTAGAATTATTTGATTGAAAGTTTTCTGTATTTTTAAATTTAAAAAAAAATAATAATACAGCAAGTAAAGATGCAACTATTAAAATAAGTTTATTTTTATTCATATTATAATATAAATATAAATAAAATAAAAAAAAAAAATAATAATATTAGTTAGAATTAATCATCCAAAGAACCAAATAATGTTTCTGAAATATTAATTTTACTAGAATAATTATGTATTTCTTCATTTGATTTATTTAAAATTTTTGTTTTTTTTAATTTTTTCGTTTTTTTTGGGTTTTTCATTTTTTTAAGTTTTTTTGTTAATTTACCCTTAACCATTTTTTCTAAAGGTTTAATATGATATGCCTTTCTTATGTTATTCATAAGATTAAAACATTCTTTATTACTAGGAATTTTTATATTATTTTCTGGTTCTCTTTGAACTCCATTTATAAAAGCCTCAATATTTCCTTCTAAAGCCTTTTCACGTGCTTTGGTTCCCGACATCGCTCTTGGAGATAATTCTTGAGAAACAATATTTCTTTTTTTTTCTAAAACATTAAACCGGCCAGATTGTTTATCATTACCATAAATAAGTTTATTAGTAAATTGTTTATATCTATCACTACCAACAATCATTTTTATTGATTTATATATTCCATTATCTACAAATTCCTCTAATAAATATTTTTTTACAGTAAATGGATTATTAATATTTAGTTCAGTAGTATTAATAAATTCAATATATGGAAATTCCTTTTTAGGAAACATTTTTTTTAAAAATGCAATTTTGTCTTCTATATCTAAAGGATTGTTATGTGTTTTTGCAAATTTAAAATTTTGTTTTAAAAAATTTTTGTTAAAACTAGTTAATTGTTTGTTAGTAAATTCTTTATTTATTTTGCCTGAAACAAAAATATATCCTATAGAATTAGTTTCACTTTTCGCTTTATCATTAATATAAGTTATAAGTTGTTCATGACCTATAGTGGGGGGTTGAAATCGCCCAAATGTAAAATATAAATTATTTGCCATATACTATAAAATAATATAAAATAATATAATATAATGATTATGATTTTTAAAATCCTTTAGTATTTAAATTTTTTAACATATCATCAATTTTGTCTAATAATTCTTGGTTCATATTGGCTTTTATTATTTGTTTTGAATTTATTTTTGAAAAATATTTATTCTTGTTTTTACATACATCTAATGCCTTTTTTTTAAATTTAAGTAAATTATTTAAATTATTGGCCAAATATGTATTTTCTTTTAAAAGGTCTTCATCATAAAAATCAACCCCAGTTTTAAATGAAATTATTTCTTTTTTACTTAAAATAGCATTATTTCTCGAATTATCTAAAGGTTCAAAGGGAGAAATATATATATTATTTTTTTGTTTTAATATACCACTATTTGTAGTTGCAATTAATTTACCATCAGTATCATGAACTAAATCATTTACCCGTGTTTTATTTATATCTTTATTATTCCAAGCAGAATCTTCCCAATCTATTTTCATTTTTTTATAAATTTTATTATCATTTAAACCAATTCCTATCATAATTCTATCAATATCAAAAAATACTTTTTTCATGGGTAAATCATAATTAATTGGACCTATCCAATGCCCTTTATTATTTTTGTATATTTGACCATCAAACGAACTGATTCCTATCATATTTCCATTAAAATCATAATTTACAGAACGAATTGTTTTAGAGTCTGAATCTATAGGTCTCCATTTACTATCAATTCTATTAGTTTCCTTTTTATAAACAATATAACTAGGTTCATTCTCAACTAATTCCATTCCAACACACATTAATTTTTGATCAATATCATAAGATAAATCTACTATAATAGAATCGTCATTAATTTTTCCATTTTTTATAGGCCCTTTCCAATTATTACTCTTTAATTCGGTAGTATATATAAAATTATTATTAGTGTCTTGATTTTTATCAATATATGTAGCCAAATATCCATTATTATTAAAAAACGGAATTATATTCATAATTGTTTTGTTCTTCATATCCATAACATTATTTATATCATCGTTATTACTATTACTATTACTATTACTATTATTTTGAAATTTTTCTACAAATGGTTTAATGCTATATATATACATAATTTGTAAAAATATAACTATGATTAAAAAATATTCTATACGTAAATTCATTATAATATAAAAATAAATAAATTAATTGGTAAAATTTATTAGAACGTTATTTCTATTTCTAATATTTTGACGTGCTTTATTAATAATATTTAGTTGTTTTTTGGCCTTATTATTAGAAGTGCATTTGTAATTATTAATTTTTTGTATATCCCCTATAATTTTATCTTTTTGTAAATTTTCTATAGAATTAAGTAAATTTTTTATTTTTCGTTTATTTTTTCTAGATTGTTCTTCTCTAAAATTTCGTAAAATAAGTGTATTCTCGGATGGTTTATCAAATAAATTAAGTTTTTTACAAAATTTGTAAATAATATTTGTATTATTATTTAATTGACCCAATGATTCGAAATTTTCTTTATTTTTTAAAAATATTAGAAAAATAAAAATTAATATAAATAATAGTGATAATATTTTGTTTAATTTATCCATATAATATTAATAATATAATAATCCGGGTATTATTAAAACAAGGAATAAAATAAATATCATAAAAGTTAAATATATGTTTATATCCATTTATAATATAAAATATAAAAAAATAATTATTAAATTTTTTAATCTAAATATAATATTTATAAACAGTTAATTTCTAAAATCTGCTTTAATCTTTTTAATATTTGATTTTAATGTATTTGAATCACACCCGTAACATACATTATTATCTAATTTATTTAAAGAAATGGAATCTCGCCCCCTATTACATTTTTTTTTTTTGATTTCGGAATTATGTCTACTTACATTAACATTATCATTATCATTTTCTGAAATATTGGATAAATCAAATTTTAACCCATCTTTAGGTAATTTTATATTAACTTTATGACTTTCATCTTTTAAGAATCCTTTTTTAGTTAATTGTTTCACCGTATCATAATCTTTATCTAATTTGTTTTGTAAATTAACACGACATTTATTAGAATGTATATCACGTTTTTGTTTTTCTCTTCTTAAATGTTCAACTATTTTTTCTAATTCACCTATTTTTGATTCCTGATTATTTAACTCATGTAATGCTATTTTATTTAATCGAATTTGTTCTAAATCATCTTTTATTTTTTGCTCTTTATCTAATTTACCACACATCAATTCAACATCTTCTAATTTTTTCATCATATCAAATATACTATCATCGGAATCGATGAATTTATTACTTATCATATTTTCTCCTGTATTTACAGTATTATTTAATACATTTTTACTATTATTATCTAATTCTTTATTTATATTATTTAGTAATAAATCACTATTTTGAGACTGAGATATAATTGCTTCATTAATATTATTTACTAATTCATTATTTGAAATATCTATATTAGTTTCGTTATTCGAAACTTTTTCATTTTCATTTTCTTTTTCTTTTTCATTTTCACTTATAGTAAAATTTTCAATTAAAGCATTTTCATATCGTTTAAGATTTTGTTCCATACTTCTATTAATATTATTAATTTTTTTTGATATTTGATTATTAATTATATTGTTACTGTTATTTAATTGAATATTGGAATTTACTAATAAAAAAAATACAATTAATATTGATACTATAAGACATAAATATAAATAATCCATTTATATTATAGTAATATTAATAATTAAATTAAAATAAATTAAATTAAAATTAAAATTAAAATTAAAATTAAAATTAAAATTAAAATTTTATTCTGCTAAACAAATTTCAGGTGCTAAAATTTTACATTGATTATTACATGGTCCTTCTTTATGATTATAACATGTATTATATACAGATTGCATTTCATTTACATAATCATCTACATAATTATTTATTTTTATAGCGTCCACTAATGCTATTTTTTCATTTAAACTATCTAAATGAGTTCTTTTAATTAATTTATTATTATCATCATAATAATAGTTTCTTGGCATATTTTTATTCATGTCGTTTATTAAATCATTCATTGAAGACATAGAAGAACCATAAGTATCTTTATATTTATTAATCAAATTTACTAATTTATTATTAGTATAATCATTAAAAGTTTCTGTAGTTCGTTGATAAACAATTAACAAACTTAAAACCCCTATAAGAATAAATATTATTTCAATCATTAAAATATATACAGAAAAATAATTAATCTAATTTCTTAAACATTTTTCTTGTATATTAGATAATTCAAATCTATTATTTGTATGATTTTTTATAGTATCAATATATACTTTAGATGTATTCGTTACGTATAAACATTTACCTTGGACATGTATTGGAACAACTAGATAAAATGGATAATTTATATTTTCACTTCTTGTAACCATTTCTTTATCTGTGTCTTCTAATTGTATATTTTTATTATAATCAGACAAATTAGATATCTTCACACATTTAAATTGCAAATGGTCCGCATCATGTGAACAATCAAATGTTTTAAAAGATGGTGTACTATTTAAAATAAAACTTGCACATTTATTATTTAAATGTATCATAAAATTTCCATTATAATTTCGTTCTCCATCCATTGATATCCATGATATGTTTAATCTAAATGAATTGGCTTTACATAAAATTGATTTATAATTTGTTTCTGGGGCATTTAAAGTTTCATTTAATTTTAGTCCCATTAATTTTTTTTGTATTTTTTCTAATTTATCGTCATTTAATTTTTTTCTAGAATCATATATTTGTTGCGATACATTCATTTTTTTTTCTAAAACTTTTTGTAATTCTTGTTGATAATTGTCATGAAATTCTCCAAACTTATTTATATTATTTTGAAATTTGTTTCTATTTCGTTTTAAAATTTTTTGGGCTCTATTAAGTTCATTATCAATTTGTTCGGTTTTAGAATAATTATATCTATATTTATTTTCTAATTTTTTAAGTTTTTTCCTTAATTCAGTTATTTCTGCATATTGTTTATTATCATGATAATCAGCATGTACCGTAGTACTAACACCAATTGTTGTTAAACCTGGTGTTGCTTCTGTTAAACCTGGTGTTGCTTCTGTTAAACCTGGTGTTGCTTCTGTTAAACCTGGT
>ENA-UOXV01003697-UOXV01003697.1-marine-metagenome-genome-assembly--contig:-NODE-3697-length-18276-cov-5.828824_pt1 | contig 18276 bp, 14 predicted proteins | sample MGYA00238165_ERZ766961 | MGnify/ENA primary metagenome ERZ766961 (study PRJEB28924, sample SAMN03173240) | marine metagenome | biome: Marine; feature: Water; material: Subsurface seawater | place: North...
ACATCTAGACCACTGACATCTAGACCGCTGACATCTTGACCACTGACGTCTATACCACTGACGTCTTGACCACTGACGTCTATACCACTGACATCTTGACCACTGACATCTTGACCACTGACGTCTATACCACTGACGTCTATACCACTGACATCTTGTCCGCTGACGTCTTGTTCACCAATTTCATGTTCGGCTATGGTTTCAATTACATTTTCATCAAAAGTTATTCCGGATATATCATTCACGCTTCTTGGCGTATGAATAATAGTATCCATCGTAATCGTACTGTGTGTGGTAAGCGTTCCTGTGCTTTTATTTGTATCAAAACTCTTTGATATATCGCGAGTTGCCATATTTGTATTGGCGTCAGACGTTTTGGCATTCGGATTATTATCGTCATCATCGTTATTCATATTGCTCATAGTAGATAAATCATCAACTGTCGCAACATGTTGCTCCGATATATTGGTTTCAATTTCATTAAAAAACTCGTCCATTTTACAACGCAGACGTTTCAAATGTTTTCGTGCAGAATTATAATAAAACGACATAAAGTTCACATACAATTCGGCTTGTTCTCCCATCAACGCAGTTTCAAACTTCAAAGTAGTTGTATAATTCGATATTGAGAACCCACCTTTTTGTGTTTTCTTATGTGTCTCATATTTTGCTTGGTTTCTTGATATTTCTTCATAAATGTTCTCAATTAACAATACCAAGTTTTCATGAACCTCACAAATATTTTCTAACTTATATTCTTTCATCGGTTCTAAATCGCTATAGTTTACTACTTTATGCAGGTTTACGTCCCCCGTATTGAACGATAATTTTGTTTCATCTATATATTTTCCAACAATCAATCCCAATTTATAATAATTGCAATACATTCGGTTATTGATCATCAAAAAATTGCGATTAATTGCGTCCAATTCCATGGCAAACAGTTTGTATTGAAAATAAAATGAGTCCAAACAAAACACAAATATTTCTTTCTGGTTTTCACGGACCATATTAGAATGGAGTGTTTTTAGTTCAATCAATTTATCGGCAATAGTGCGGCGAACTACCTGAATCTCTATAAGATTGGTTTTCACACACACAAAATTGCGTTGGATTTTGCTTATTATAGTTTCTTTTTCGTTTTCGTTTTCTTTTTCGTTTTCCATTATACATTATGCGACTATAAATATCAAAGATTATGAAACCAAAAGTATATAAATATTCAAATAGAGGTTCTCTATACTTATGGAAGAATTACCAAAAAACTTCAAGTCTTTGACAAAGGACTTCATCGGCGATTTGTTGAATACCTTCCCAGAACACAAAGATGTATTGGCCGTGTGGAATAACCCAGAAATCACGGATGAAACGCTGCACGAACTAATGGCACATTATAAAGCGGTGCTACCCGAACGATTTTTCGATATTTTATATCAAAATGCAGAAATGTTTGATGGCGAAGAGCCGCTATGTATCGTGCCAAACTTGGATTTCAAAGTGTTGTTCAATACATCAGACTTGAGCGAGCAATCCCGGAACGTTTTATGGCGATATTTGCAACTAATTATGTTTACAGTTGTTGGAAACTTGCAAGACAAGACGTCATTCGGCGATTCAATGAATATTTTCGAAGGTATTGATGAATCGGTGTTAAATGATAAAATGAAAGAAACAATGAGTGGTATTACCGATTTTTTCGATAATATGAAAGATGGCACTGGCAAAGAACCGCCAGAAGAGGCGTTTACCGAACATATGAAAGGAATGTTTGGAGATATGCCGCAGCCGACCGAAGAAGAAATCAACAAAATGCGCGAAGAGTTTGAGAAGAACATGGGTTCGGATGAAAATGGAAGCGGGGGGTCAATGCCAGACATTGAGAAAATGGGAGAACATTTAAAGACGTTGTTTGAAGGTAAAATCGGGCGACTTGCAAAGGATTTAGCCGACGAGATTGCTGACGATTTCAAGGATTTATTGGGTGGGGACGAGAAAAATCCCACCGCCATGATTCAACAACTCATGAAAAACCCAAAGAAAATAACAGAGTTGATGAAAACCGTGACTACTAAATTGGAATCAAAAATGAAAAGTGGCGAAATCTCTAAAGAAGAACTGCTTTCTGAAGCGGGAGATTTAATGCAAAAGATGAAAGAAATGGGCGGCGAAGCCAATTTTACCAAGATGTTTAAAAACATGGCAAAGTCCATGGGCGGCGGTCAAGGTGGTAAAATGCGAATTAATAAAAATGCGTTGAATAAATTAACACAAGAGAGTTCTGTAAAAGAGCGTATGCGCAACAAGTTAGCACAACGAAAGCAGAAGCAGGCGGAGCAATTGGAGCGCACGAAAGAAATGCTACGACAACGTCTGGTCGAACAGCAACAATACGAACTTCAACAAGCACAACAAGAACCCGGTCTAGAACCCGGTCTAGAACCCGGTCTAGAACCCGGTCAAGGCCAAGAACCCGGTCAAGGCCAAGAACCCACTAACGAAATGGTGACAACCGAGCAAGCACCTCCTACCGATGCACCCGCTAAGAAAAAGAAGAAGAAAAAGAAGAAGACCACATAAACTTTTTGTCTCTATAGATTTTATAGATGCCAAGTTTATCAAGATTTATCGATTTCAAGATATTTTTAATCAGTTTATTACTAGGCTTGTTTGCTGTGTACGTGACCATGCCCGATATGCGAAAAATATACGTCTATCCTACTCCCGATAATGTAGATGTAATTCAATACAAAGACGAAACCGGCACTTGCTTTGTTCCTAAGCAAAAGGAAGTCAAATGTCCCAAAGATGGTGAATTATCAAAAATCCCCATACAAACGTAATCACATTCATTTTTTCTGCATATATAGTAAATGGATTTAAAACGATTATTGAACACAAACATTGGCCGCATGTTCATATCAGTGTTACTTGGGTTAGGTATTGCTACGCTTTTTCGCAGAGTATGCACTGAAAAGAACTGCATTCGGTTCAATGGTCCCGTAATAAGCGAGTTCGTGGACAAAACATATAAACATGGTGACAAGTGTTATCAGTATTCTTTAGAAACCGCCAAATGCGACGATTTAAAACGATCGTTAAAAATGACAGATGACAAAGAAAACTAATTACCATTTAGAGACTTTACAATTGTTTATGGGGTTTACTATTCGTTTAACTGACGTTTCTATGATATACAATTATTATATCATAGAATAGAATAATGGAAAATACCGTCACGCGTATAGCCGAGCTCCCAAACGATACAGGAGAACAACATGTAAATCTTATACAACAACCACAAACAATAAACGTAAATAACACAAAGGCGGTGAAGTTAGAAAGCGATTTGCCCACGAATTATATGCCTATCAACGTTCACCCTAACCCATATGGTATTTCAGAACAAAGGCAAATGATTGAAACCCCCGCGCATTCGCTTCACGCCGTTACGCCGAGGATGCAACCATTATCACAAGAACAACGCGATCAGTTATCAAACACCCCTATTCAGCATTTACCTTCCAGAGATATTCCTCAAGACACCACACAATATTCGAACGATCCACGCGTACAAGCGAATTATATCCCGCCCCCTCCAATACAAACCGATTATGTAAGAGAACAAGAAGCATTTACCGAACATAAATTGAAAAAACACGAACAACAAAAGGAATACGAAAACACGGTGGATTATATATTGTCTGAACTCCAAGTCCCGATTTTCGTAGGCATATTGTTCTTCGCGTTCCAATTACCAGCCACAAACAACTGGTTTATAAAGCATTTGTCGTTTTTGAACATTTACAGCAGCGATGGTAATTATAATTTTACTGGATTACTCATAAAAAGTATAATTTTCGGGTCGTCGTATTACACACTATCTCGCAGCATCAAGTTCTTAAGTGAACTCTGATTATACTTCAAAATATTGTTTGCGAGTTTTTCTTAAAAGAGATAATAATCTATTTCCTTTTTTCTTTGTTTGAGAACCTTCGGCAATTTTCTTTGATTTAGATTGCGTCTTCGCTCTCTTTTCTTTCCTTTTCTGTTGGATAGACTCGATACGATGCGGAATGTATTTCAAAAACCACATTTGATATTCGTCCGAACCGGGTTTATCAGCCAGTTTTTTATACATTTCCGTTTTCTTTGAGCGATAATCACTCAATGTATTTTGTTTTCCGTAGCAATCAATGCTGAAACGTTTCAAAATACCTTTTTGTGCAAGACGATTACGCTTTTCCACATCAAACAAAAACATTACAATGCACATCAAACGGTCCGTATCGTATTCAGGCATATCCGCGTATACAAAACTCAAATAAAACGCAAGAACCGTATCAATGGTCGCAACATTAATAGATGCACCCTTGATATTGATTTTATTATAACTATGACAAGCAATGGGTTTATAAATATACACCATGCTTTTCCCATTCACTTTCAGTTCAACGTGTTCGGGAATCAACTCACCAATTGGCTTATGGTCAACCAACTCCACATTGGTAACATTTATTTTTGAAAGGCGTTCTTTCAATATCATTGCGCATTTATTTGGCTCTTCGTTCAACACATCAAAATCGGGGATTTTATTTACGAGTTCTCGCTTATCATCCGACATATATTTTGAATACAACTGTGTCGAATACCCACCAAAGAAAATTACACCTATATCTATGAGGGCTTCGCGTAATACGCTATTTACGTTTTGCGGTGGTTCTTCTTTTTGCGTTTTTTTATGCGACTTCTTTGATTTATCTGCCTTTCCATAAAAATCAATGCGCGCGCAATCCTTATCCAACTTCATTGGATAATATTTATTCAACAATATCGAACGTTTCATTACTTTTTCCCATCGCGAAACATCTCCGGCCGGACGCGACAGCTCCAAATACATGGACATGCGCAAGAAATCCGGGGGTGCATAGCGTATATTGGCAATCTTGATGGATTCTTGTTGAATAATATTGTAAATGCGGGGAACAAGATACGTAATATCGGCAATCGGTATAAAATTAACAAACACCTTGAATGTTCCGTAGTGGATACCGGCCTTTGCTTCCACATCTTTGTATCCGGCCTTGTAAAAAATATCGGCCAACTCTTTTGCGTGCTCCAACGCATTCGGTGAATAAAAGTCATAGTCGGGGATTTCAATATCTCGATTATAAAACTGTGCGTATTTGGGTAAAATGTTATTGATTGCGGTGCCACCATAACAGACCAATTTATGCTTAATAATAAACTCTTCTACGATAACCAACATTTTCTTTACATCTTCATTATTTACTTGTTTAATGCCGCTAATCTTTTCGGTTTCATCTACGGCATGTCGCAAAATCGCGAGTTCACATTCATTAAATGTCATATCGTTACTACATAATTCGGTCTTAAACTTGGACCCTTTCATAATAATATATTAACACGTATATATTATTGTAATATTTTTATTGCTGTTCCAAATTATAAAAGTATTCTATGGCGACCGCAAGAGGAACGACCCCACCATTCAATGCATTGAATGAACGCTCATATTTTTCCAAAGATTTATCGGTGATTTGATATTGTGGCAATATTATTTGAGAACCATATTTCAACACCATAGTAGAAACATCGGGATTAGAATCATTTGGTGTAATATCGGGCACCACCAATTTGGACGTAGTGGAAGTAGTATGTATCCCGTCGTCTTTTATTTGAGCAGGATTTCCCGCCAATTCCATCAAATCGGTGTAATGATATTTGAACATGAGTTCGCTACCACTCTCTAAATTGACATAATCATACAAATCATAGCAAGACGTATCAGTTTCGTCAGCACATTTACTATATTTGCGATAATCATTGCGCATAGTCTTATCCACTAGCAACACTGCTTTCCCCATTAGTTCGCTCATTTTGGTTTCGCCGGTGATTTTATTATGGTGAAGCTTATCGGACAATTGTTCGCTTACAATCTTGGCGATTTTCTTGTATGCAGCCGAATCATTCGTCTTAATGCGGAGATTAATAAACACCGGATCGCCATTATTAGGCGACGATTCAGAAAACGCGTTCGTTATGACGGTTGATAACACTTCCGATAGCAACAAACTATTTTTAGTTTCTAATAATCTATATGTGGGGTCAGTTGTAAATGCCACCTTGGGTAAATATACGCCGTCCACATTTTTATCCAACACATGGAATACTTCAAAATCCAAGAAACGGGCACCTCTCGAAAGAACGTGTTCAATCATGTTTAGGTTCATATAATCACCTGTTCGCGCAGTATTATACGACCCCTTGATGTAATAATCGCGCAAAGGCATTCTAGTTCTCTTTTCCTGGACACTTTTCACATAACTCACGTGCTCTTCTGGCGATTTTGATCTAATTTTACGGAGTTCGTCTATCATTGCACTGTCATTTTCATCATCTTGGTTCTCCATGTTCTCAATATAATGAGTGGATTTCACAAAGAAACGTCTGTAAATATGACGAACAATAATATACGCTATCAAAAGACTAATAATAATATGTAAAAATGACAAGAACTTCATTTATATTGTATATATAAACCGATATAATAAAAATCTATACATAATATAACAATGGCAGGTGGATTACTAAATATCGTAGCACTCGGCAATAATAATATATTTTTAACGGGAAATCCTACAAAAACCTTCTTCAAAGTAACTTATGCAAAATATAGTAATTTCGGGCTTCAAAAGTTCAGGATAGACTATAGTGGTTCTCGCGATTTACGCAGAACTGAGCCATCCAAGTTCTCATTTAAGATCCCTCGATATGCGGATTTATTGATGGACACATATGTAGTTGTCACAATACCCGATATATGGAGTCCAGTGTTTTCTCCATGTGAAGACAACAATTATGAATGGGTTCCATATGAGTTTAAATGGATTGATGACTTGGGTACATACATGATAAAAGAAGTAGAAATTACATGTGGGTCTCTCGTATTGCAAAAATACAGCGGGGAATATTTGGCGTCTCTCGTAGAACGCGATTTCACTGCGGAAAAGAAGGATCTATATAACAAAATGACTGGAAACATTCCGGAGTTTAACGACCCCGCATATTCTTTTGGCCGACGCAATGCATATCCGTCCGCGAAATACACACCAAATGTGGTTGGTTCCGAACCATCTATCCGTGGACGCGACCTTTATATTCCGATAAATACGTGGTTCACTCTGCATAGCGCATGCGCTTTTCCTCTAATTGCACTACAATATAATGAGTTGGAAATATCTATTACTATGCGACCTATACAAGACCTATTTCAAGTAAGAGACCCACACGATAAAGACAATGTGTATCCATATGTTCGTCCCGACTTCAACGAACCTCGTTTTCAACTATACCGTTTCTTGCAAACCCCACCAGCAATTGATTTATCAACAAATATTCCATATGAAAACAAAGTACAGACATGGAATGCGGACATACATTTGATGTCTACATATTGCTTCTTATCAAAAGACGAAACCGAAGTATTTGCGGCGAAAGACCAAGTATATCTTGTAAAGGACGTGTTTGAATACAAGTTTGAGAACATTAGCGGAACAAAGCGTGTAAAGTTGGATTCTAATGGAATGGTTTCCAGTTGGACAATGATGTTACAACGCAACGACGTGAACTTGCGTAACGAGTGGAGCAATTATACAAATTGGCCTTACCGAACATTACCAGTAAATGTAAGTTTGGTACCAAACTCGGAGCCGTCAGTATATGACAAAGATACAGACATTGCCTATATGGACGATGATGGTAACCTCGAATATTACAACATGTCTGTCAATCCAAAGGAACAAACCAATACGGGTATAGTTGTCACTGGCGATTATAGTAGCATCAACCGTAAAGAAATATTGGAATCAATGGGTATATTATTAAATGGTGAATATCGCGAAAACACCATGACGCGCGGCGTATATGACTATATTGAAAAATACACACGCACACAAGGAAATGCAAAAGACGGAATATATTGTTATAATTTCTGTTTAAATACAAGTCCATTTGTGTATCAACCATCCGGAGCAATCAATACCAGTAAGTTTAAAACAATTGAACTTGAAGTCACTACATACACCCCCACCATTGATAACATCAATAGTAATTATGAATATATTTGCAATGAAGACGGAGAACCGATTGGTGTCCGTAAATCAAATTGGCGACTATTCGAATATAATTACAATTTAACCGTGTATGAAGAACGATATAATGTATTATCGTTCGTGGGTGGTAATTGTGGAATGTTGTATTCACGCTAGACTACACAAAAAATAGTATCATCATTATATATAATAGCGTATTTCTTATATATAATGTCGTCTAATGACGCGAATATAGAGTTTAGTGGAAACAATAAAAAAAATGATACGGATAATTTTCAAACTGCAAATATGATATATAAAATGAAAACCGTCAAAGATAAACGTAATAAAAAGCCTCGTAAGCGCAAAGTGAAAAACAACTTCAAAAATATAGAAGAGTTTGAAACGATTGGACCTGCTACCGACGTAAAAGAAGGATTTTATAACGATGAAAAGCCGAAGTTGTATTATCCCGAAGAAGAATATGATGGATTACCGTCAAAGCGCAAAACAAAAGAAATTAACAACATAGGGGGTGCAGTGGTCGGATTCGTTGAAGACACGTTTGATGTCGTTGATAAATGGCTCGACGGTTTTGCAAAGATTGTGGTGGATAGCACGCGTGACAAAGAGAAAACTGACGATAATGAAGAATACCAAGAAGACATCCAGAAAACTACTAAAATATTACGATATTACTTGGGTTGGATTTTCGCTGCAATTACGAGTGCATATGTTATTTTCAATTGGTATTATGTTACATATTATATTCCAACGGGTGCAACCGAAAAGAAAATATACCCTATACTTGAAAAATACGACGAGTTTATGCGAGAAAATGATAGCATCGGTGTGTCCTTTTTCAACTGGTTCTTTGAAATATCTATACGCATAGTCGGTAAGTTTGATTCGTTTATTACAAATGGTGTGCCAAATATCAGCAAATCTTGGACGAACGGTAGTATGCGTATGTTATTATTATATATTGTTTGTTTGCTATTTATTTTCAACTTTTTCATCATATTCAAAGAATTATTGTTAGCAACTACAACGTTCACTTATACCGATATAAATACCGGATTTACCGAAGAAGGGAATATATTTACAAGATTGGTGAAAAATATAGAAGCTTTCCCATTGGTTTTTGTATTAAGCATAGCAATATGGATATGGTCTGCATATTTGTTAGTCCAAAGTGAAGTCGGTGGTTACAATGAGGCTTGGGATAAACCCACTTTCAATATTGCAAGATTTGCATTTTTAACTGAAGGTATAAAAAACTCCAATACGATTGCAATGGTTGTTTCTGGTGTTCTTAATATTATTTTATTCATATTACGTTTTGTATGGGTATTATTTTTCAACATTCCTCTTGGGATTGGACTAGCTGGTGTTTATTTTATAGTATATTCATTATTTGCAACATTCATATATGAAGCAAAAACGCCTTCAAATCTATTTGCATTTTGGAGAAATACAGATATTCTCAAACATATTTACAAAGCAGAGGGCAGTTACAGTAAAACGTCAGCATGCCAACATGATGAAACCTCGTGGTGGACGCACATTATGCGTGCATTATATACCATATCCAATACACTATTTTTCTTCAGCACTTCCGTCACCATGTTAATTATCATGATAGTAAGTATGATTGATATGGGAATAAGACTTCCTAACGGAGTTCCCGGAACATGGGGTGGTTCCAATGCAATGAAGGACAATATAATAGGACTCATTACACCTCTCGCGATGGCTAGTATATTATTGGTTTTATATAAAATCAATCAGTTCATGAAAACATCTTCTTTTGTTGAAGCATCACAATAATATTATAAAAAACATAACAAGTATAAATATAGCACTTGAATATATGTATTCGCATATGCCCAAGAAAGTCAAAAGTAAGCAGAATAAAAATGGTTTCCGTAATGGAACGTATTATCCATTGGTTTCTGTGTGCACGCCTACCTACAATCGTAGGCCATTTATAAAAACTATGTTTGCGTGTTTCAAAAATCAAACATATCCCAAAGACCGCATTGAGTGGATCATTGTAGACGACGGAACCGACAAAGTGCGTGACTTGATTAACGAATCCGGCATTAAACAAATTAAATATTATGAAGTTGAAGAGAAAATGTCTCTGGGTGCAAAGCGCAATTATATGCACAAGTTCGTGAAAGGAACGATTATAGTATACATGGACGATGACGATTACTACCCACCCGAGCGTATTGAACACGCAGTGGAGCGACTACAATCCAAGCCCGAAGCATTGTGTGCTGGTTCTTCTGAGATTTATGTGTATTTCAAGGGCATGGACAAAATGATGCAATGTGGTCCCTACAACGAAAATCATGCCACCGCTGGAACATTTGCATTCCGCAAAAAGTTATTGGACGAGACAAAATACGAAGACGAGGCTGCGTTAGCAGAAGAAAAGAAGTTCTTGAAAGAATATACCATTCCGTTTGTACAGCTCGACCCAGTCAAAACAATCCTTGTTTTTTCGCATGAACACAATACGTTTGATAAGCGCAAGCTATTTGATAATCCGAACCCACAAGTATTCAAAGAATCAGACAAATCGGTTACGACATTTATTCGTCAAACCAAAGAAGCCGATATCAAAAAGTTTTTCTTGGAAGATATTGACAAGCTCCTCGATGATTATGACCCAGGAAAACCGGCGATGAAGCCCGATGTATTGAAGCAAATTAAAGTAATTGAGGCCAACCGAGCCAAGATGGTAGAAGAAGCAAAACAAAGTGCCCCAATTACAATTCAACAAGCCGACGGCACTACAAAACAACTAAACAACGTGGAGGTGGTAGAAATTATCAAAAAACAGCAGCAACAATTGCAAGAGCTCTCAGCCGGACAAACAATTACTATTGAACAACCAGGTCAACCCCCGCAAAAACTGGCCATGCCGCAAATAGTCGAACTATTGCGCAACCAACAAGAACAGTTGAAATCAATGTCGGCACAACTCAATAATGCAAACAGTAAAATCGGTGAACTTACCAAAGAAATTAGCGATATGAAAGCTACACAACCTTCGGAACAACCTCAGGATAATAGTGTTATTGAAGTATCGGGTAATGAAACGAATATCTAAACTTCATTGTATGTATACAACTACACATACAATGCACAATGACTATGCGTCGTCATCTAAATCGTCTACCACATTCAGATCTTTTTTCACAGTCTTGTCCAAATAACGATACATTCGCCGAACATCTAATTTGGTAATTTCATAATCGTCAAATATTTGCTCGTATTTGGAAATCATATTCGCGTCATTGAACTCTTCTCCTGCATATAATCGCATTTCTTGGAATAATGCAAATACGTCTTTCTTATCCATATCCAATTTTTGTGACATTTGATATATGAATAACATGTTGTTGTATTCCGTTGAATATTTGGTCAATACTTTTGTAAATCGCACTTCATCCGGATTGAATGTGGACACATCATTGTTGAAATAATCGTGATATATTTTGTTATTATGAAAGGTTTTCATTAAAGAACTCATTTCGTTAAACTGCCATATTTGATGTTGAAATGTAATGCGGTCTATATAATCAGAGAAGCACATATTTTTCAACATTTTTGAATATAATGGAAAAGATATTGCGGTATTGTATTCTTGTAAAACATCTACTACATTTTCATGCCATAGTAGAGCCACTATTGTTCTATCTGTCTCATTCATAATCGTCGCATGTTGGTCCAATGGAAAATGGTTATTCAATAACGTTTTCGTAATTGTTTTTGGATCTTCATTGAACATTTTATTATGAAATACATTCAGCAGTTTGGGAACGTTTGTAGTATTTTGTTCTTTTTTTATCATATTATATGCAAACGCCAATTTACGCATATCATTTTGTATATATTTGATAATAATGCGAGTGTTGTCTTTTATTACTTTGGAATTAGGTAATGAATTATTCAAAATGCTGATAATTTGTTGCTCGGTCGGTGATTTCAATTCAAATACATTGCATACTTTCATCAGTTCTTTTATTTTCTTATCTACATTGTAATTTCCTATACAAATAATGGGGTTGGCGGTTTTGTTTTCTAGGCGCTGCTTTTTCGTCTTCTTTTGACGTATGATTTTAATGAGTGCAGTAATGCCGCCCTTATCCCCACTATTCATTCCATCAATTTCATCCATCACGATGGCGATTTTCTTCGTTTTACGTGCCATCATGTCAAGGACATTTTGATTTGAAATATTATTGCTGGTAATCGTATCTATTAGTGTTTTATTGCGAACATCTCCCGCATCGTATTTGACAGTATCATATTGACATTCTTTCAATAGTTCCATTATGAAATGGGTTTTACCGCATCCCGGACCACCATAAATATATATACCTTTTTTGAATAAAACATTGTCAGCATTTTCATCGAACGATTCCAGTATTGCTTTTATTTCTTTTATCGTTTGTGTCCGTTGTAATATATTATTAACTATTTGCGTGTCCATGTATTACATATTGAAGAGTAGTTTTTATTATCATTTTTACGCGATTTGTATATATTGATAAGTATTGTTATTGTCAATATACATTTACTTTGCAAATGAACTGAAGTCCGCTGTAATAGGGACCACATTTGTTGCACCCTTGTATGGAAGCTGTCCATAATATGAATATGGGTCAATGGGCGCGTTTTGGTCAGTTCCGGTGCGGGTAGAAATACTGTGCTGAGGCATTGCTACTCCAGTATTGTAACCTGCTCCCTGGCCCATGCCTTGTCCCATGCGTTGGCCCATGCCTTGGCTCGTTCCTTGGCCCATTCCAGCTCCGTTAGAAAATATACCGGCAATCCCCGAACCAGCTGATTTCAACATTCCACCAACGCCACCCGCAGTTTCTCTGGCTAATCCAACAGTCCCGCCCACGGTGTCTTTGGCTAATCCAACAGTCCCGCCCACGGTGTCTTTGGCTAATCCAACCGCACCACCAGCTGTGTCCTTGGCGAACCCGGCGGCACCACTTGCAGTATCGCGTGCCAAGTTAGTTGCACCAGACCCAGCATCACGGGCCAAGTTAGTTGCACCAGACCCAGCATCGCGAGCTAAACCAGCCGCGGTTCCAGTGACAGAACCCATTGCTCCAGCCCCGCCATTTCCACCACAGTTGGTGCAAATACCCGATAAATCTATTTTAGGGCACGCGGGGCACGCAGGACACACTGGAGGCACAATTTGCGTTTTGCGGATGTAATCATCTGGATTTTCCCATGGTCCACCATATGCATCGGACGTTTCTTCTTCGTCGCTTTCTTCGGCAGTAGTGCTACTGCGATTGTTCATGTGTCTATTCCAAGCTGCATTCATTCGTTCATTGTTATCCGCGTCGTTGTTATTGGGTGTCTCATCCGTTCCACTGCTTGCAGTAGAAGATGTTTGGTCTGGTTCAATATTTTTTACATCTTCATTGAAACTAACTTTGTTTAATAATACGGTTCCGGCTGACGTCTTACCCATTACCATAATCATCGTTTTAAGCGCAATTCGCACATACAAAATGTATGCGTTAGTATCAGCTAGTTCGATCCAGTCAGATGTAAGAGTCAACATATTAGAATAATCACGGGTTTTAGTAGGATCTAGTCCTTGATTATCGTCTCGGTTATGGGTATCCACTTCTGTATTGCCAGAGATTTCATATATATTACCGTTGGATAAATCATAATACGCATTGTTCCATACCTTGTATAAGTTCTTACCATCTAAGCCAGTATGAATATCGGCTGCAATTTCAACTTTTGTATTAATATCGGAGGCAGCTGTAGGACTAGTTCCAATTGTGCTGAGGTTATTGGTCCCGATATCAGTGCAACCAGTGGTGTCAATGAACGCATTCGCCACCATTTCTATTCCATTGTGCATCATTACAATTGTATTGGGTCCAAATGGACAATAGAAAATCTTGTATGTATCAGTGTTATCAACGGTAGCGGTATCATATGAAAAATCTTGGTATGTAGCTATATAATTATTTGAAGATGTATATTTAGGTTTGCCGGCTTGATTATTAATCGAATAACTCACTGATTCACCATCGCGTTTTAATACAGTAAGTTTTTTGATATTAGTATCGTTAGCAGAACCATCCAATACAATCAATTCACCCTTGGCTGCTTGGTCGAAATATACATTATCGTATATTTTATACACCTCGTGGTCAGCCTTGTATAATGGTATTTCATGCTTTCTATTTTTGCCGGTTGTACCGGACAAACTCCCAATCGTACCATTATTATACCCAATTAGCCCTTCTTGTTGTGCCGAAAACAGATTGCGAGTAATAATTACTAAAAGAAGTAATAATAATAAAAATATCACAACAGATGGAAACTTCATTATAAATAGATATAGACTATACTGCGAAAAAATCATATAAAATTGATTACATTGATATAACCAAGTGTAATCCAAATTAAAATGAGCAAACGTAATCCACCTGCACCATTAGAACGTTTTTATGATGAAGACAATGAATATGAAATATGTATAGATGAAGCGGGTAGAGGATGTTTATTCGGGCGTGTCTATATCGCAGCGGTTATTTTACCTAAATCCCATGATGATTTCGACGGTAAAGATATCAAAGATAGTAAAAAGTTCTCATCCAAGAAAAAACTCAATGCGGTAGCCGAATATGTGAAAGAACATGCACGTGCGTGGTATGTCACATCATTAGATGAAAAAGAGATAGACCAAATTAACATATTAAAAGCAGTAATGAACGGAATGCATACGTGTATTCGCGAAATTGCACAAAAAATGAATCCCGACACTGAAAATTATTTAGAAAAATGTTTTGCGCTAATAGATGGTAATTATTTCACACCAGTTAGATGGTTTAACAAGACATCTGAAACTATACAAGAACTCCCGTTTCAAACAATCGAACAAGGAGACGGTAAATATATGGGTATTGCTGCCGCAAGTATATTAGCTAAAACGGGCCGCGACAATTATATTTACGAACTTTGTCAACAATATCCCATATTGGACGACCACTATTCGCTCAGTAAAAATGTAGGCTACGGCACAGTCGCGCACCGCAATGGTATCGCGGAACACGGTATCACACAATGGCATCGCAAAACTTATGGCTGTTGCAAAACCGCCGTGGAAAACCGGATTTCAGAAGAGCACGAACCCTTGTAAATAGTTTAGGCTACTTTTCATAAACCCTTTTTTTTCGCAAGATATAATAACTAACGACATGTCTTTTACACGATTTCATGATGACCCTAGCCGAATAATAAAACATAATGAAGAATCAACATTTACAGGACGTTATATGCTGAATGCTCCCGGACCTGGCATCAATTTGCCATTCATGGAAGACCCTCAAATACGTATGCAGAAATGGGGCGCAAACTTACAAAGCAACACCGTGAATATGGAAAGCGATTTACGTGGCATCACCCGCAAATACAATCGTGATCTGGTTGATAAGAACGTGCATACACCATTAACCAAACTGCCCTATACACAATCGTATCGCAATGAGAACCCGTTTATAGAAGAGTCTCGTTCTAGTCATCCCGCATGGATGTATAAAGATTTAGAACAATCCCGATGGGAAATGCCGTTTTTGAACCCTCAGGCCAATTTGGAAGTTCAATTTGACCGCAATATTGACACACGTGTTTTAGAGAAAGACAGTTTTATTCCCAAAATACCCAATGTGGGGAGAGACGTGCATTATTTACCGAATCATCAATTTAGTATCACGGGGAATGCGGGAACTCCCATATAATCATTGTTACATTATATAGATTAATCTCGTTATATAATATAACTAATCAATAATAAGATGGAACTTGCTATATCTGGCGCAGCATTAGCATTATTATATGTAGCCTCTAATCAAAATAACGACGAAAATAATGAGAGTTTTCAAAACAGAAATGCTTTACCAAATACCAACACCCCCGACCGCAACTATCCTAGCGAAGAGCCAATGGGTGCTACCGACAATGATAGAACCTCGTCTCTTTCCACGGTGAATAAATATGACGGGGGTGAAGTGTATACAGACAAATATTTCGATAAATCGTATGAAAGACCGCACCCAGAACCAGAGGGTCTCTCGTACGAATATAAATCCCTTACTGGGGATACTGTCGGGACGGATTATTTTACACACAATAATATGGTCCCATTCTTTGGAAGCAAACTTCGTTCCGACATAAAAGATGCCAACAGCAATGAAGGCATTATGGACATTTATTCTGGTTCAGGTTCAAATTATATCACGAAATCGGAACAAGCTCCTTTATTTGTTCCCGAAGAAAACAAGCAATGGGGACACGGTATGCCGGTGCAAACAGACTTTGTTCAATCGCGCATGAACAGCAGTATGCGTATGGCGAATACAAAGCCATTCGAAAGTGAGAATGTGGGTCCCGGTATGGGATTAGGATACACCGCAGAAGGTGGGCACGGATACAACTCGGGCATGATGATGCGCGAGAAATGGATGCCAAAGACTGCCGACCAACTTCGTGTAGATAACAACCCCAAGTCTTCGGGTATGTCTCTATACGGACATGAAGGTCCAGCTGACAGCAGTGTCAAACACATTGCAACCCGTGAGCAAATGGGAACAATGGAGAAGAACCGCCCCGAACAGAGTTTCCGATTGGATGACCGTGACATTGCCTCTGCTTCCAATGGACAGCGAGACATTGGGCGTCTTTTTACAACCACTGGTGCGGGTCAGGGTATGGCAATGCATTCCATTCCAATTGACCGCGCAGTTTCGCGTCCTGAAACAACTCGCTCTTACACTGGTGCTGCCGGCGGAGATTCTAACGGCACTTATATTCAGGGTGAATACATGCCTTCCCATAACATTGAATTGGGTGCGGTTCCATTTGCAGTTGCAAACGCACAAGGCCGTAATCCCGCAGTAGAATCGGACTTTGGTATGACAAGTAAGAAAGCGTATCCGAATAATCGTTCGTCCAACAAGGACCAAGGCTATTTCGGAGCCGTGGGTAGAAGCATCAGTTCAGCAGTTGCACCATTATTAGATGTGCTTCGTCCTTCTCGTAAGGAAAATGCGGTTGGTACATTGCGTCCTTACCAAAACCCAGGAACATCTGTTCCAAACTCGTATATTTTCAATCCGGCCGATCGTCCAGGCACTACGACCAAGGAGACAACCGAGGTAAGAAAGCAACATATGAACGTAAACGCAAACCAGTTGGGAGGCGCATATAAAGTGACCGACCACCAAGTCGCGTTCACCAATCGTAAAGATACCGATAACTTTGCTTACACTGGTAGTTCTAGCGCAGCTGGTGGTGCACGCCAAATGCCTTCGTATTTGGCGGATTACAACCAGCGAAACAATGACATCAAATCTAGCACGATTGATGGTCGCCTTGTGAAAGGCAATATGTCTCTCATGAACGGTAACATCAATATGCGCGAAATCAACCGCGATTCCCGTCTGAAGAACGACCGTGCCGTATCGGGTAACATGCCTATTCAATCGCCCGATGCATCCAATATTGGTATGGTTTCAGGTAGCTTGAACAATCTTACATCCACAATTCAAATGGAACGCAATACACCCGATATGACGAATATGTTGAAGAAGAACCCATATGTGGTCGATTACCGTAAAGGTCTATAAATAAACCTGCATTTGAAAAATTATGATATTATTATTATTGAAAATATTATCATAGATTGAGAACCTAACCCAGTTGTATGCTCATTGGAGTGGTCATATTATCTATTCGCGTTGTGGTTTCATGTAACTTTGAACGAATAGCATTACCTTTTATGATGAGACCCGCGCGGTTTGTACTGGAGTTCTTTGGACCATTCAAAATGTCCGTAATTTCATCAAGATTGCGTGTCAATTTAGTTTCTTGCCTTATCAATTCTTCGCGTGTTTTGTGCAAATCTTGTTTATATTTTGACAAGAAAGTTTGTGCTCCTTGACCCTTTGAATGGCGTTTTGTATATTTACGGTTCAACGGCTTCTTCGGTATAATTGGCACTGATGGTTTTTTCATTGTCGTATTTTTCTTCGAACTGATAGGTGTTATTTTCTTCTTAGATGGTGTTACTGGTGTCGGTGTTATTTTCTTCTTCTTAGAT
>ENA-UOXV01003700-UOXV01003700.1-marine-metagenome-genome-assembly--contig:-NODE-3700-length-18270-cov-5.440571_pt1 | contig 18270 bp, 16 predicted proteins | sample MGYA00238165_ERZ766961 | MGnify/ENA primary metagenome ERZ766961 (study PRJEB28924, sample SAMN03173240) | marine metagenome | biome: Marine; feature: Water; material: Subsurface seawater | place: North...
GACCACCTGAAATTTTTGATCCCTTTTCTCCTATATTCGTATCAATTCCATGCTCTAAACTTTCAATAAAATCACTTAGACTTGTTAAATTAATTATTTTCTTTAATTGATCATAATCAATTTTTTTTTCAGCCACTCCAAAAGCAATATTTTCTTTTAATGACGCATCTAATAAAAATATATTTTGAGATACATATCCTAGACTTTTTTGCCAATCGCTTATAAAATTATTTATATCCAAGCCATTAGATAAAACTTTGCCATTTTTTGGTTTTAATAATCCAAGTAAAATATTAATTAAAGTAGATTTTCCAGAGCCACTCTCACCAGAAATACCAAAAATACTATTTTTTTTTATTTCAAAACTAAAGTTTTTAAAAATTTCTTTTTCTCCAAAAGAAAAGTTTATATTTTGAAATGAAATATTTCCTGATTCATATTTAATATTTAAATCAATATCTTTGTCTTTAAATCTGATTTTTTCATCTGAGGCTAAAAACTCTTTATTAATTAGATTCAAAGAGGCTTTATTACTTTCAATCTGTTGCAAATAACCATTTAATTTTACAAATCCTGGTAACAATCTTAATCCTGCAGCTAAATATACTATCAATAAAGGTAATATTTCATTTACACTTTTTGAATCAGAAATATTAAGAGTGATAATTATTGTTAAAATAATAAGAAAAAAAAGTTCAATCAAAAATTTTGGTGCCTCATTAAACGTATTTGATATATAGGCTGCTTTGACAAACATTTCTAAATATTTTTTAAAAAAATTTTTAAAAAAATTTTCAGATTTTTTTAATTTGATATCTTTAATAGAACCAAAAATTTCTTGTAAAGTCTTTAATTGTTTTGCTGTAGATTGTTGACGAATTAAACCATAGTTAAAAATTAATTTTTTTGTTAAGATATAGTAAATTAAAGTAAACACTAAAAAAAAGATTATTAAACTTATTGAAGTTTTAAAATCGACAATCAAAATAAAAATTCCAATTGACAAAAAAATAAATAATTCAACAATTATTTTTAAATAACAAAAAATTAGTGCTGATACATTTTTTGTTTCTAAGATAATATTTCTTATAAGATCTGAAGATTTGTGATTTATAAAAAATAAATATTCTCTACTTAAATATTTTTCTAGAATTTTTTCACTTAAATTTTTGTAAATATTTTGTGAAAATTTATTAGTCCAATATGAAAATGAAATTAAGTATAAAGTTTTTACAAAAAATAATAAAATAATAAATAATAATGAATAAACTAAAATTTGATTTTGTGAAAAATTAGTCTGATAACTTTTTAAAAGATTATTAATAAATTCAATCGTTGTATTTCCGGTAACTATTATTTCAGCAAGAGGAATTAATAAAGAAATACTTAATAGTTCAAAAAATGATGAAATTAGTAACAAAACTATAAATATAAAAAGTTTTTTTTTTGTTTTAGACGGTAAGATTTGGAAAATTTTATTTATACCCTGCATTTTTAATTAATTAAATTATAAAGATTTTTGATTAATAACGTATTTTTATGATTGAATGGTGCTATATCTTGATCAAAAATTTTCATTTTATTAAAGTAAATTTTTTTATTCATTTTTATAAAACTTAATAAAAACTTTTTAAGTTTAATTTTGTCAAATTTATTTTGATAAATGTAAAATCTATTTAAATTTGGTATTTTTTTTCTAGGAATGAAAACATATTTAACTTTTCTAGAAATAGCTTCATAACCCATAGTTGAATCAGCAAAGGTGATTACTAAATTACTTTTGTCTATAGTTTTATAAGGATTTCCATTATTGGTGATCACATGTTTTCTGTGAATTCCAAGAAAATTTAAATAGTCGTTTTTTCTTGTATCTGGTTTTAATAAAACCTTAACTTCATATTTTTTTGAAAAGATATTTATAATAGTCTTAACTAATTTTTTTTCATGAATAGCATTAAGATAATACACTTGACCATTTCTGCTTATTTTTTCCATTTTTTTTTTATAACCAGAAATAATTAAAAGGAAATTTTTATTGTTTTTAATTTTTTTTTGAATATTATTTTGAAAGGATCCTAGAATGAATTCTTTTGAATTAATTTTTTTTTTTATAATTCTTGCAGACGTCTCATTAAATAAATAAGTTTGATTAATTTCAGGTTTAATTTTATTTATTTTAAAGTCTGTAATTTTATACGGGCATCTCTGGATTAAAACAGTTTTGTAGTTATTTTTAATATTTTTTTTTAGATACAAAAAACTTTTATCTAAATAAGAAGTTGATATAATTATTTTTGGTTGGGTATAGTGACAATAGTGTTTAATATAATGGTTTTTTATACTTAATTTAAAATTGAATATTTTTGAAAATAAAGATTTACAGGCAATTATCAAATTTAATTTTTCTAATCTAACGTAAAGTACATCAATTTTCAGAGATTTAAAAATTTTTTTTATATCAATATTAAAATTTTTTCCCTGATCATAACATAAAATGTCACATTTCTTTGGCAACAAATATTCAAATTTTGTATTTGTAAATAACAGCAATATTATATTTATAAATTTTATCAAAGTTTTTAAAATTATATTTTCTTTTCGATAAGATGATTGTTTAACCATAAAGCACTTAAATCTGATTTTTCAAAAACTTTTTTTGCATCAAATATTGTATTAACAATTGGGTAACCATGTAAATTAAATGATGTATTAAGAAGACCTGGAACTCCAGTTTCTTTGTAAAAAAGATTAATTAATTTCCACAAATCTTTATTATGATCTTTTTTTAAAATTTGAGCTCTAGCAGTTTTGTCAGCTTGATGAATGGCTGCAATTAAATTTTTATGAGCAAAATTAGTAGTCTCAAATGCAAAGGTCATAAACGGAGACTCAATATTTTTTGGATTTTTTATTAATTTTTTTTGATACTCACTTAAAATTACAGGGGCAAATGGCATCCAAAAGTCTCTTTGCTTAATAGCATTATTAATTTTTTGGATGTTTTGACTAAACCTTGGATCAGCCAAAATACTTCTATTACCCAAAGATCTTTGGCCCATTTCAGCTCTATTTCTACAGACTGCTATGATTTGATGCTTTGTAAGACAATTTAAAACCTGATTCATGTTTGTAACTTTGGTAATTTTATATTTTGAAAATTTTTTTAAATCATTTTTGCTATAATTTGCGTCAGTACCTAAATACATATCCTTGAGTGGAGTCGTTTTTTCATTATTTTTAGATGCATAATCATAACATGCACCAATTGGTAGTGTGTCATCCGTTCCAGAACCACATACAAATATTTTTTTTATTTTTTTTATTTTTGATATTTGATAATTAGCTTTTACATTCATAGATTGCCCACCTGAAAATGTTATGTAAGTTCCACCATATTTTTTTAAAATATTTTCAAACCATTTCACTAAAATTTTTTCTGAAAAACTTTGTAAAGCTGTAGCAATATAATCAAAACGATAATTAAAAAGCTCCTTTTCTAAATAATAAAATATATTTTTAATTTTTTTATTAAATATAATTTTTGTACCTTTTACTTTTTGCATTTTATGGAACACGTTTTCAACTTCTTTATATCGAGAACCATCATAGTATGGAGCAAGACCCATAACTTTATATTCATGAGAATCTCCCAACATACGCAGATAAATAGTTACAAATCTATATATTCTAGCTAATTGAAAATCTGTATGAGAGTAAGATTTAACTCTTTTTAGTTTATTATTTTTCTTATCATATTTTGAAACTGTACCACTTAAATAATCTCCAAATGCATCTGCTGTAAAAATAGTTGAATCTTTATGTCTTATTGGACTTGCAAAAAATGCATATGCTGCATGGCAAGTATGGTGATCAACATGCTCTATTATATCCTTATCAATCTTTAAATAACTACTTATTATATTTATAAAAAAATTAGAAACAATTTTTGCATCTTTAGAGCTTTGAAAAGGTTTTTTTTGATCATTTTGATCAATTTTATGTTTAAAATTCTTTTCTAAAAATGAAAAAACTTTGGCATATTTTGTGTTGAAAGGATATTTATCAAGTTGAATTTTATCTTTTAAAAAATATAAAAAAGAGACTTTTTTTTTGTCAATAAGTTTTGGTTCCCAGTATTCTTTCATCATTCTCAATTGATCTTTAACACTAAGAAATGAATACAGGTTTACTAAAGAAGCATACAAGGTTACTTCTGTTGAGCAAATTAATACCTTGTCTAATTCTGCTGCTTTAATTTTAGCAAAATTCAATGCTGCCATAATCGATTTTTTTGGAAACGATGAGTCTGACTTTATTCTAGTAAATCTCTCCTCACTAGAAGAAAATACAATTTCTCCATTTATCATAAGAGCGCATCCAGAACTTTTTTCTAATTGAAGAGCTAGTACTTTCATTGTGTAAAATAATAATTAATACCTTGAATATTTGTTTATATCTTTAATGTTTTCTCTATAGTGAATGTAATCCTTTACCAAAATTTTATAAAATCTTACAATTATTGTGAACCTAATTTTTTTAGAAAAGTTAAATCCACTCTTGTGAAATAAATTCCCATAAGATGCAAGTACACTATTCGCTTTAACATCTATATGTGATGATTTAAATTTTTGTAAAAATTTTTCTTTAATAAGAAATTGTTTACTTTTGTATTTTCCACCCTTATTTTTTAAATAAGAAACATTTTTATTAATTTCATGGCTTTTAGGTTTTACAATTATAGTACCATTTTTTTTTGTCGTATTGACTAAAGGTAACCAAAAAATTATTTCATTTTTTGAATTTATGTGTAAATTTGAATAAGCTGAATCCTGGTGCCATCCATAGATATTTCTTTTATCACCTGGAACATCGATTCTTAAAATAGGATCTCTTAGACCCAAATTTTTTTTGTTTTCTTCAAGTATATCTGCTGCAAGTTCATGTAATTTACTTTCATAACAAAATTGATACATAGCACTTGATCTAGCAAATGAGTTGTAAATAGCTACAAAAATTTTAGGATTATCTTTTCTTAACTTTATTAATTGATTGTTGAAATTAATATCTAGCCATTTTTTTTTATAAGAATTTAAAAACAAATTTGGACAATAAAACTTACAAAAATTGACAAAAGTATTAAATAAATATTCACTATCTTTTTTGCTGAGATAATTTTTAAATATAGAAAATCCTGAGGCTTCTAATATCTTGCTCATTTTTTATATCCCACAAAATAGTTCATACCAACACCACAAGTTCCATTAAATAAATTTTTATTAGCTCTTAATGTTTTTTGTATTCTTATAAACTTAATATTTTTTGATGCTTTTGATGATAAAATTTTATAAATTTTATTTATCTCTTTTATGAAATTTAACACATAGCTAGTATCGATCAGATCTATTTTCAAACCATAGTTAATTTTATTAGCCAGGTTTAACAAATTTTTTGTAGAAAAATTTAATTTAGTTTTTGTATCTATATTGTTTACTTCTGCAACAACTTTATTCAGTGATTCTGATATCTGCTCATAAGATTTTAAAAGTTTTTTTTTTTTAAAACTATAATTTGCAATACTAAATTCGTGAATTGGACTTAAATTATAATCTTTTGAACTAACATCTTTAATAACAGATTGTTTTTGTTGCTCGTAATTTGGATTTATAAAATCATAAATATTTTTGTCATAATTTAAACTTGTAAAATTTGAGATTTTATTTTTATAGAAAATTTTTTTTATGTCTCTAAAAGAAATACAATTAATTTTTGGGTTTACATAAGTATCAAATATAACTTCATCTACTGTTCTTAAGCCATATTTTTTAGATTCTGAGAGATGTTGTGGAAATAATTTTTTTGCATTTTTAATTATTTCGTCGGTAGAACTACTAACTTCGAAGAGTATTGCTCGTTGTAGATTTCTTTGAAACCATCCCTCAGGCGTGCATACACCAAGTATTAAAAAACCATTTTTTTTTACATATTGGCATGCTAATTCAATATTTTTTTTTACATTATATGTATGATGAGCTACTCCATTTGACACGACAATATCAAATTTTTTTCTTGTCTTAAATTTAAATAAATCTTTATTTATAATTTTAAATTTTTTTTTGGAGTAAAGCTTAAAAAGCATTCTTGCATTATTATAAGAATTTTTATTAAATTCTACCATTGTGCAACGAGCTCCAAGATAATCAAATACGATTGTATTTTGACCAGATCCACACCCTAAATCTAATAAATCTACATTTTGAAAGTTTTTTTTTGTTAATTTTAATTTTAATAAAAAATTAATTCTATTATTAATTAATTTATCAATTTTTTTTTTTTTTAGGTCATTTATAAAAAAACTAGGATTTTGGATCGAATAAATTTTATCTAATTCTTTTAGAGTAATATTTGGTTTATTAATCATTTTTTCATTTTATCTTTATTATAATCAGTCAAGATAAAATCGTCTCCGGTACCCAACATATTGTTAAGCTTTGCATTTTTATCATTTGTCCATGCCATAACTTCCTCTGATTGATATAAAAAATCACAATTTTTACAGTAATCAACATCGTCATATTTATTTAATGAGTGTGCTTCTCTTAATTTTGTATACTTTTCTCCAAAATATACTTCTTCAAAAGATTGTGTATCTAGATGACCCAACACACTTTTTGCTTCATTGGGGGGTCCTAATGTTTGACAACATGGAACAACAGAAGCTGTTTTGCCTTCCAGGCCTCCGGCCCTAACAGTTATTTCTGGAGCAAAGGGTCTACCACATGATGTTTTTTTTTTAACCGTTCTAGGATTCATATTATCATAATTACCACTCCAATTATGCATTCTCCAAATATAAGATTTATCAGCTTTGACTTTTGAAACGATATTTCTTTTATACAATTCAATAATTTCTTTTTCTTTATTGTTATCTAAAACTAAATGATAAGTACTTATTTCACAATTTGATTTACTTTCTTTGATATAATCTGCCATCTCATTAATATTCGATTTAATCAAATCAAAATTATCTATGTTCATCCACTTCTTATATTGTTCCTTATCATAACCAATCATACTAAATCTTACAAAATCAATTCCAGCATCAATTACATCTTTCATAAACTGTCCATTTAGCCTAGCACCATTACAATACATGAAACATTTGAGGCCTCTTTTTTTAACTTCCATGATATATTTTGGTAGATCTTTTGCCATAGTGGGTTCGCCACTGCCCTCAAGATTAATTTGTGGCATTCCATACTTTGGTACTATTTTATCCAAAACGTTTTTGAATGTTTCCAATGGCATTTTTCTTGTAAAATCTTTTCCTCTTCCAGGATCGGATTGTGGGCACATTTGACAAGTATAATTACATCCACCAAAAACTTCGATGACAGCTCTTTGTAGTTTTACATCTTTGTCAAATTTATCAAATTCCCATGGAATTTTAATTTCTTTTGTATTGTAACTCATAGTTTACTTTTCTTAGTTTTTTTTTTGTGCTGCTAGTTCTTTTTTTAACTGATCGTATTCTTTCATTTTTCTAACCATGAAATTTATTGTTAGTTGTGTCTTTTGTTTTATCCCCTTAGGTGTTAAAATATAAGCATAGTTCATTTTGTTTGGGTTCTTTTTAAAATTTTTAATTTTTATAAAACCCTTTTTTTTTAAGCCTTGTATACAGTAATTTAATTTTCCCAAACTAAAACCTAAAAATTTTGCCATTTCTCTTTGAGAGCTATTAGGATTTTTTTGAATGCTTCTTAAAACTTCAAAGTTATTTTCATTTAAATTATTATTCATAATTTTAATACTTATACAGTTCAATTATTGAACAGTAAAGCAGTTAAATAATTCAATTTACCCAAAGATTGTTCAATTATTTAATAGTAAAACGGAATTTGTTAATTTGTTCAATATTTAAAGATTTTTTGTTAATTCATTTAAAATATAAAATAATTATTCTTATTTTTTAATCGCTTCTATTACATTAAAAATAAAATAATCATTTTCATTTTTATATGTTTTTGTAATGGTTTCATTATAAACAGGAGAGAATCCATGTTTTATTAATAACTTATTATATTCACTCATGTACAAAAACCGCATTGGCAACACAGAATTTCCATAAATTTGTTTTTTGTTAAAAATTTTACTAATAGTATTTTTATCAACTAATTTTTTTTTATATTTAGAGCTAAACATTAATGATTTTTTTGATGGAAAATAAGAAAAAAAAATTCCACCTTTTTTTAATTTACTTGATGTTGTTTTTATAAACAGTTCACCTTCGTTATGGTTTAAATGACATGATGAAAAAATATCAATAATTACATCAAAATAATTATTTTGATAATTTAATTTTGTCATATCTGAAACTTTAAGATCAGCTTTTAATTTTCTTTCTTTTAAATTTTTTTTTGCTAGTTGAATTGAAGCAGGAGTGTAATCTATACCATAAGTTTTAAAACCCTCACTTGCTAGCATCCATAAATTACCTCCAGGGCCACATCCAACTTCAAGAATTTTAATTTTTTTCTTATTCTTTACTTGATTAAATTTTCTTCCTATAAATCTACAGAGTTCCTCATTAGGATATTTTCTTTGATAGTTTTTTCCATGTCTCCTATAGCCCGATTCATATTTTTTGTATAAATTTAAACTAGACATCTTGAAGACCTTCGAACAAAATATATTTTTTGATAGATTCAAAAAGATTAGTTGTATCAATTAATATCATATTTTTATTTTTAATTTTTTTGATTTTTTTGATTTGCTTAATATCTCTATAATAGTTGATATAACTATTTTTCTTTGAATAAATCAAATCCTTTTTTTTTAAAAAAGGTAATTTGTTAATTAAAAAAGTTAATTTTTTATTTTTATATAGTTTTGAAACTCTTGCTATAAATATTCTCAAATTATTTTTACTTAGAACTTGCACTCTATCAAAAAATTTTGAAAAATTTTCAATATAAAAAATATCATCTAAAAAAAAACTTTTTGAAATAATAGTAATGTGTTGACTTTTAATTATTTTATATGGAATTTTATAATTTTTTTTTTTTACAATTATACTATTGAGCGAAGTGAAATAAGGTAAATAAACTCTATCAAAAATATGTCCATTTATAATAACTTTATTATTCTCTAATTTAATAATTTTAACTTCTTTATTTATGATATTATTATTATTTTTAAATAATTTATAAAAACTTGAAAAGTCATATTGATAAATTTTACTCAAATCAATTTTTTGGTTTTGTTCATATCTTAAGTTATTTTTTTTTATTTTTACTTTCAGATTTGATAATAATTTATTAATCTTTAAAAATAAAAATTCATCCTTTTTTTTCATTGGAACAATTACGTTAGAATGTGGATTTATAGTAAATAAATCTCTTATCTTTTTTATCTTCCAGGCACCTCCAAGAGATTTATTTTTTTCAAAAATTGTGACTAAATTATTTTTTAATAATACTTTAGCTATTATTAACATTATTGGACTAGAGCCAATAATTGCAATTTTTTTTTTCATAGTATTATTTATATTTATCTACTTAATGTTAATACAGATGAAAAGCTATTAGCAAAACCTTTTTTGAATAATAATATGTTATCTTCTTTTATATTTTTCTTTACAACTTTGTTTTCTTTATATCCTATATAATAATTTACTATTTTATTTTTAGTAAAATATGAAATTGCAAAATCATGAATAAGATGTCCTATTGGTATTTTTCTATTTTGCTCAGTGTCATATGCTGCTGATGCATATAATGCATTTGTTTTACTTGTAAAAAAGAAGGCAAACCCAAGGAATTTTTCTTTTTTTTTTAAATAAATCAAAATACCATTTTTATTTAATATAGACTGCTCTTGTATATTCCAAGCTTCATCAGTTCTAGTTTTTTTTCCTGAAACTTTAAAATGCATTCTTTTAAAACTTTCCCATACATCTTTTTTAAAATTACTATGATTGAGAAATAGTAAATCATAATTTTTTATGTTTGAATTAATCAAACTTTTATAACTTTTTCTATAATCTTTGTTATTTTGTGTGTGCATACTATCAATTTTAGTTAAAATTATAGTTTTGGAACTTTCAATTTTAAATTCTTTTTCTAAAAGAAAACTCATAAACTCAATATCTAATTGATAAAGACAATCAATATCAAAATTAATTTTTTTAATTTTATGTTTTTCTTTAATCTTATTAATAATGTCTAAATATTCGGAATAAATTTTAAATCTTTTTTTTTTATTATTTATACCAAATGAAGGAGCTGTAAGATTTTTGGGAGCAAATTTTCCAGTTTTATCTTTATCTTGTATTACATATATTGGAAATAATGCTAGTGGTTTTGTATCAGAATACATTACCATAGAATAATCGATTACTTTTAAGAATTTAAAATATTCTAATCGATATTTAATTATATCTGGTAAAAATTCAATTTTTTGGATTTTTAAATTATTATATAATTCACTCCAATCTTTCTCTTTATTTTTCATTAAATCAAAATTTTTAGACTCATCAAGCATATATTAGCTATCTCTTATTTATATCTTAATTTCAACGCTTAATATTTTTATTTAAATTGTGATAAATAATCAGCCCATTTATTAAAGGGCTCATTCTGATCAAAAATAATTTCATCTTTAAATTTTTTTATGCAGTCTTGTGTTTTTTTATGAAGCCACCATTTTCCTGGATCGTTCCAAATATTATTAAGATGTATAGAAAGTTTTTTTGGGTCATTAAAAAGAATCTGGTTTTTTTTTAGGGGTAATAAAATTTTTTTATACTTCTTAAAGTCACTATATAAATTTTCTGGATAAAGGATCACAAAAGGAATATTACTAAATAATGCGTCATTGATTGGAGTTTCTGGATACGAACAAACTATAATTTTAGCTGATTCAAATTCTTTCCTTAAAGATATTTCTCTTGAATTGCTAATAGATAAAAATTTAAAGCGCTTTTTGATATTATTAGTTATTTTAAAATACCCATCATCTTCAAGAGGTCTGAATATAATTTTTTTCTTTATTTGATCGTTAAGGTTATTGATTAAATCTATATGAAAATTTTGAACTATTTTAAAACTTTCAGAATATGGCCAAGATTGTAATTTACGAGCATATTTTAAAACTCCTGAGGCAATTATTAAACAACTTTCTCTTTTGATTTGTTTTAAATTTTTATATTTTTCTAATTGAATTGGAGGTAAATTTATTCCATTTTTATCTTGATATTGCTTATTCCATGTTAAATATTTATCACTTATTCTTTTTTCAAATCTCAAAAAACCATCAACATCTGTAGATAAAAAACCTCCATGACTAGTAACAAAAATTTTAGATCCATTTTTTTTCATTTTTGCTAACCAAAATTTAAATCTTTCATTGAAAGCATAAGATGTATTTACAACAATTAGTTTTTTTTTAAGATTGTTAATTGAAAAATTTTTTTTTTCTATATAATTGAAATCCTCTAAATAATATTTGGGAATTTCTAGAAAAATATTTTCTAATATATAATTCATTAAATTTTTATTTTTTAATCCTGAGGGTGCAATCTTTAATCTTTTACTAATACTTATTTTTTCTTTTGACTCATCTAAAGTAAAAAAAGTACTTAATATTGATGGAATTTGAAACAATTTTAAATTTAAAATAAGTGTAAATTTTGATGAATAAAATAAATCATCTAGAATTATTTTGTTTATTTTAAGAGCTGAAATACAAAGAAAATTATTTATTATATAAAAAAAACTTTTCAAAATAGGCAAATTTACTTTATTGGATTTTTTTTTATTTTCTTTAATATCAATTTTTTTTTTTATCAGAATATTTTTATTATATTGATATTTAATCATTTTAAAAAAAACTGATGCGTTCCATTTATTACTACTGACGGACTTATAGAAATTAATAGTATCTTTAGGTATTAAAGAGCTTTTCTTTAATTTAATTTCTGGAAGAAAAAAAACTTTATTATTTTTTTTAAAAAAAATTCTTAAAGTTTCCCATCTGTCTAATATGGCACTAAGATAAAATATTAACCATGGTCCAATTATTATTTCCCAATAAATCTTATTTTCTTTTTTTTTATGATATTCATTTAATTTTTTTACTAATATTTTAAGAATTTTATAATACAATTTTTCAAGCTTTTCATGATCTTTGAATCTTTTTGATTTATTATTCCAATGATGATTGATAAAATGTTTTGTGTCTAAATTTTCATCACACCACTGACCTAAAAAAAAACTCTTATTTATATCAAACTTTTGACCACCGGAAGTGATCAGAGTATATTTTCGGCGCATATAATGAATTCTTTAATTTGTCTTTTAAAGACTTTAAATGATGAAAACCCTTTATCTTTTATTTTAAAATATGGTTTAATTAAATTTTCAAACTCACTTATATTCTTGCAACAATAAGTTCTAACATCATTTCCATTCACACGAGAAACAAATACATTTTTTTTAATTTGTTTTTTGTTAGATGAAAATTCAGAATTGTGGTCATTTATATCTAAAATTATTTTTCCATTTTTTTTAAGAATCCTTTTAAATTCCGATAATAAACTTGAAATTTTTGATTTATCTCCGAGTAAAGACAAGACACTAAAAGCATAAATATAATCAAAATAATTATCTTTGAATGGCAATTTTGTGCTATTTGCCTTAAGCACTTTAAAATTTGGCATTTTTAACTTTTTATCTTTTGCCACACTGTTTAATAATTTTCTTAATAGTGGGTTTGTGTCTATACCAATTAGATCATATTTATTTTTAATAAAATGAAATGCATTACATCCCCCTCCAATAGCATAGTCTAAGATTTTTCCTGGTTTTGATTTAAAAAATATTTTTTCCAATCTAACAAGTTCTAGAGAGGGATAATGTTTGTTATCATCAGGGTTTCCTTTTTGATATTGTTTTACTGCTTTAAGTTGTGTCAATGATTTTTTAAAAGTTTTCATATAATTTATTTAATATTGATTGACTTTATCGACTATATTTAGAAGTTTTTTCCCATCAATGTATCGAGATAAATTATCTAACATTAAGTCTACGGCTCTTTGTCTATTAAATTCAGATAAACCTGCTGAATGCTGTGTTAAAATAATATTGGGTTGATTTCTCAAAATATCATTTTTAGGTAGTGGCTCTGGTTCTGTTACATCCAATCCAATTCCTCTAAATTTTTTGTATAATTTTTTTCTTTTTAAATCTTTTGTATTTAAAACTTTTCCACGAGATATATTGATTAAAATTGAGTCATTCTTCATCTTATCTAAAATTTTAAAATCTATTAAATTATAGGTAATATTAGTTAGTGGTGCGCAACATATCAAAATGTCTAAATTTTTAATTTCACTTAATAAATTGTTATAAGAGTAATATTTATCAATTGATGCAGACATTTGAATAAGCTCATTTTCAAAACTATAAACTTCAACACCAAAACTCTTTAATCTTTCTGCTACTAAAAAACCAATACCCCCTGTACCGATAATTCCACAAACTTTTTTTCTCAATTCTATTGGTCTATTTTTAAAATTAGATTTAGTTTTTTTTTTATTTTCAACATAGTGAGCTATATTCCTTGTTATTGCTAATAAAAGAGCTACCGCATGATCTGCTACTTCTGGACCTTGTATTATCTTGCCATTAGTTAATGTAATATCATAGTTATCTAAGCCAAGATTCATAAACTGCTCAATGCCAGCACCTCCAACATGAATCCATTTTAATTTTTTTGCTCTTTTTAGAAAATCTTTATTTATTAGTCTTCTAGGAAAAAATATCACAGCATCAACATCATCAAGTATTTTTGGTAATTTTTTCAGCTCTAAGTTTAAAAAAATAAATGAAACTTTTTTTTTATCTTTAATAAATCTAGACAGCATTTTTTTGTAATTTTTTTCATTTCCAAATATTGCAATTGTTTTCATTATTTTACTTTATGTAGAGTTTTAAAAGGCATTACTAAAATATTTTTTTTAGGTTCTTTAAAATCTAGTTTATATTTATTAATTAGTCTTAATAGATTATCAATCACTGGATATCCAGCAATAATTGAAGTTGCTAAACTTCCACTCATTCTAGGATTAATTTCAATAATTTTAATTTTACCTTTTTTGTCAGTCATACAATCACAATCATAAAGCCACGATAAATTATAACTTTTAATAATCTTTTTACCTATATTTTGAATTTTTTTTTTTTTTACGACCTCATGTCCATCGTTTGGCACTTGTGGGTTAAGTCTTTTTCTTGCCACAACATTTATTGTCTTTCCTTTATAACTCAACATATCAATATCATAAGTAGGGGGAAATAGTCTTTCAGATATGACTAATGGATATAACCCTTCATATTTTTTTTTAATTTTTGAGAGATTTTTTATTTTATTTGGATAATGAATTTCTTTTTTTTGATTAAAAAAATATTGTGTTGATATATCATTTCTGAAAACACTTATATCTCTTCCCCCTATTGAGACAGATGGTTTTATAACAAATTCTTTTTTACTAAATTTTTTTATTACTCTAAGTAAATCTGATTGATTTTTTACTGTATAAAATTCTGCACATGGTAAATTATTTTTTTTTAATGATAGATACGTTTTTTCTTTATTTGTAAAATTAGATAAAGTTTTAAAGTCAACACTAGCTAAAAAACATTTTTTATTTTCAAATAGAGATCTATTTTTGCACAAATTTATTGCCTCTAAGTCTGATCCTGGTATAATTAAATTTATTTTATCTTTTTTGATAATCTTTATCATCTTTAAAACATAATCTTTTTTATCAGGAGGTGGAACTTTGTAAAATTTATCAACAAAAAACTTACTTGGTGTTTTTTCAGTCATGTCAACACCTGTAATATAAATTTTTTTAAATTTAGTTGTTTTTTTGATTTGATTAACTAACTCAGTCGCTAGTCCCCCACCAATTGAGGTTATTAAAATTTTATTTAACATAAATCACTAAAATTTATTGGTATATTTTTACTAATATCTTTTTTTAAAATTTTTTTTACAATTTTTTTATAGTGTTTTGGCTCAATTTTTTTAGAATTTAGGTTTGATCTTTTGTAAACTAAATCCTCTAATTTTAATTTTTCACCTTTTAAAAGGTTTCTACAAGAAAATATATATCTGTAGATTTTCTTTTTCATTTTCAATTCATCAACACTTGGTTTAATAATACTATGACCAAACATTTTTTCTGAACGTCTTATTTGTTTACACATTTGTTCAAATTCCAGTGGACACAAAGATATTTTTTTATCTGGACAGTTATCATTTTTTGATATTTTAAAATGTTTTTCTACAACTTTAGCTCCTTTAGCAACAGCAACAATTGGTGCCAAAATGTCTCCAGTATGGTCTGAATAACCAGGTATTACTTTATATTTTTTTGATAAATGATTTATTGCATTTAAATTGAGCATTGTATCATTTGGTGGATACAGAGAAGTACATTTTAAAACACAAATTTCAGAATTACTATTCTTTTTTATAAATCTTATTGTTTTAGATAAATCTTCATGACTAGCCATACCTGATGAAAGTATAATTGGATGATCATTTTTTATACAAGCTTGAATTAAGGGTAAATTTGTAAGTAATCCAGATGAAATTTTTATTAAAGAAACTTTAGCTTTCATGATTTTTTTTAAACTTGAGATATCACCAGGGGTTGAGAAAAAAATAACTCCGTTAATTTCTGAAAATTTTTTTAATTTTTTAATTTGCAATAAAGAAAAGTCCTTATTCTTAAAAACATTATAAGATTTAGATGATTTATGGTAACTGTCTTCTACGTTTATTGTTTGAATCTTTACAGCTCCTGCTCCACACTTTGCTGCTAATTTTATCATTTTTTTACATTTATCAAAACTACCATTGTGATTAATTCCAATTTCAGCGATTATAAAAGTTTTTTTTAAGAAATTTTTAGAAAAAAATTTTTTTTTATATTTCATTTTAAAAAGTCCTTGTAGAAAATAGATTTTGCTTATCTTTATTTTTAATCAATTTAGTTATCAAGTTAATAAATATCTTTAGCATTTGTAATTTAAGTTTTTACAAAGTCTCATTTATCTTATTAATTTGGTCGATAGATAAAAAATTACTATTCGATCCAGAGCTGTACTCAAAATTAGACTTTACTTTTTTACCTTTTTCACCAGTTTTATCTATTAGAAAATTTTTTTTTGAATCATTGTTATCTGGTGATGGAATAATTTTAAAATAATTTTTAAACTCAAGTGTCAAATGATGATACTCATTAGGACACATTAATTCATGAATTTTTTCACCAGGTCTAATACCAACAATTTTTGTTTTTAAATTAGGTGCCATAGCCTTAGCCAAATCGAGAATTTTAACTGATGGTATTTTAGGCACAAATATTTCTCCACCTACCATATTTTTAAAAGACATAAAAACAAAATCAATAGCTTGATCTAATGTAATCCAAAATCTAGTCATATCTTCATGTGTAATTGGCAAATATTTTTTATTACTATTAATTAATTCTTTAAAATAAGGGATAACTGAACCTCTCGATCCTGCAACATTTCCATATCTAACTACTGAAAAAATTGTTTTTTGAGAACCAACTATGTTATTTGCTGCCATAAAAATTTTATCTGAAGCTAATTTTGTTGCACCATATAAATTTATTGGATTTGCAGCCTTGTCAGTAGAAAGTGCCATAATTTTTTTAACTTTTTGATGAATAGCTGCTTGAATTATATTTTCAGCACCATTAATGTTTGTTTTTACAAATTCCATCGGATTATATTCTGCTGCAGGGACTTGTTTTAAAGCTGCAGCATGTACAACGTAATCAACACCGTTCATTGCCGTTTTTAATCTATCTAAATCTCTAACATCTCCTAAAAAAAATCTAAAGAAAGGGTATTTATGTGCAGGAAATTTTTCTTTCATCAAAAATTGTTTATATTCATCTCTTGAATAAATTATTATTTTTTTAGGTTTGTAACTTTTGATTAATTTTTTTATGAATTGATTTCCAAAAGAACCTGTACCACCTGATATAAATATTGTCTGGTTATTAAACATAATTATTTTATATCTTTCTTAAGGACTTAATATATTTAAAGTTTTTTTCATAAAATTTATAATTAATTTAATTTTTACAGATATATATCTATTGTTCAAATTATGAACATAGTATTATTTGCACAACTTACAGTCAACAAAATAATTTTTTTTTATTTTCTTTCACTAATAGAAATAATTTTTTTTACAATACGATCAATACCTTTTGAGTCTACAAGATTATTATGATTCAAAATATATTTGTTACCTGAGTCGATTTCTGTAATTAAAAAATCACTAATATTTTTACTTTTAAAATTTTTCTTGAAAACTTTGATTACACCTTGTTTTTCAAGGTTAAATGAATTTTCTAATTGTTTCCAAGAATGATTAAATATTAAAGTCTTTTTATTTAAAAAAATGGATTCCCATATTGATGACCCACCAGCCGAAATAAACATGTCAGCTTTACTTAAATATCTCATAAAATCTTTTGAAAAGATTTTAAAATCAATATTTTTTAATTTATTTTTTTTTAGAATATTTTTTAGACTATTATTGTTATAACCAATAATAAAATTAAAATTTGGTTTCGTTATTTTTTTATCCTTTATTGCATTATAAATTTTTAACGATAAATTTTTTGAATCAGTTGCACCCATAAAAACTAGTACATTTTTTATACTGTTAGATTTTATTTTTTTATTATTTTTATTTTTAATATTTGAATCTATAAACGCAAATTTTGGTCCCAATAATTTGGTATTTGCTTTTATATTTGAAGCAAATTTAAAGTTTAAGTAATTTGGATTAATATAAATATCACAAAAATGTTTTTTTTTTAAATCATCAATTACAATTAATTTTTTACTGTATGAAAGAATTTTTTTTTCAAAATTTAAATTTGAAAGATATCAATCAATAACCACAACTGGATTTTTTAATTTTTTCAGAATTTTTATTATTTTATCACTACTATTAAAAATATCTTTTTTAACTAATACAGTTGAATTTTTGATAATTAATTTAGATAAATTTTTATCTATTTTATCAACTAAAAAAAAAATTTTGTTATTTTTTGTTATTTTTTTTGCTAATTTGTTGCAACGTTTTAAATGTCCAATACCATACTTTTTTAAATAGTTAGTAATAAAAAGTATATTCAAATTTTTCTACCTA
>ENA-UOXV01003705-UOXV01003705.1-marine-metagenome-genome-assembly--contig:-NODE-3705-length-18262-cov-5.513099_pt1 | contig 18262 bp, 13 predicted proteins | sample MGYA00238165_ERZ766961 | MGnify/ENA primary metagenome ERZ766961 (study PRJEB28924, sample SAMN03173240) | marine metagenome | biome: Marine; feature: Water; material: Subsurface seawater | place: North...
CCGGGTAGGCGGGGGGCGCGACGACATCGGCGAAGCCAGCGAGGTCGAGGCGCGCCGCGGCGCCCGCCAGCGCCAGCGCCGCCTCCGCGTGCCCGCCCGCCAGCGCCAGCGCCAGCGGCGAGAGGCGCAGCATGTCGCCCGCGAGGGGGTCGCAGCGCGCGGCGAGCAGCGCCGCGACCGCCTCGCTGTGCCCGCGCCCTGCGGCGTGCATCAGCGCCGACCCGCCGTCGAAATCCACATGCTCCTTCCGCGCGCCCGCGGCCAGCAGCGCGCGCACCGCGCCCGCGTGGCCGCAGCGCGCCGCGACGAGCAGCGGCGAGAGCCCCTCGTGGTCCGGCTGGTCCACTGCGCACCCCGCCTGCACCAGCACCGCCGCCGCGTGCGCGTCCCCGCGCGCCGCCGCCACGTGCAGCGCCCCCGCGCCCTCGTAGTCGTGCCGCTGCGCGAGCTGCGTGCCACCGAGCTCCAGCAGCAGAAACACACACTGCATGTGCCCCCCGTGCACAGCGACGTGCAGCGCCGTCCGCCCCTCCCTGCCGCGGGCAGGCGCATCAGCCTTGCCGGCTGCTCGGCCGTGCGGTCCGGCGGCGCGCACGGAGCGGGGGCGCGCCTGTCGCGCGCCTCGAGGTCGATCCCGTCCAGGTTCACGAGGACGGCCGCCGTGTCGATGTCGCCCGTCTCCATCGCTGCGTGCAAGACAGCTGCAAGCGCGCGCGCGTGGTCAGCCTGGCCCGCCCCAGAACGGGCCCGCTTGACCGCCCCGGGGTGACTCACACATGGCTCAGTCGCAGCACAGCACATTTTCGGCGTTGCGGTGCGGGATCACAAGAGCGAGGCTACTCCGTGGGCCTACCAACAGCTAACCCTATCTCACCCCTGCCCCGCGCCCTTTCAAACCAGCAGGCAGTGGGTTCAGCCCGGGCAACCCCGGTGAAACGGCGCTGGCGCGACGCGGCCGATCCCGCGGCATCAGCACACTCAGACGGGCTCGAGCGCCCCGCGCAGGTTGGGACTCACGTTGTCCGTGTTTGTCAATCACGTTCGGGTCCAGTGTCCCCTTCGCCTCCTCGCACAGCAGCTTTACCCCATCTGCGTCTCTTTCTCGGACGAGGCGGATCAAATCCCGTCCGAGGGAAGCACTGAATTCTCCCACACGCGAACCCGGCAGTACCGGGCGCGCCGCCATCGATTGTAGCGCGCGCATCTTCATGGTTCGGAAGAACCCAGCTCTGCGGGCTTGCCTCCCCCTCTTCGATGCCGCGGGAGGGAGAGCCCCGCCGAGCTCGACGACAAACCCTTCCAAAACTGGTGGCTTTGTAAAGTACCGAGCTCGTGGGCACGTGAAAATACTGCGGGCCAGCAGCAGCGCGGGGGTGCGGCGAGCGTGAGCGCAAAGTCTGTGAAATCGGCTGGACAATGGGGAAGAGCAGCACTCGGGTGTCGCGACCGAAGAATCAGGGGTCGCTGTCTCTCCCGGCCATCCGCGGGCAGAAGATCAAGAAGCTCAAAGCTCTGCACCCACTCAGCCGCAAGGCGGCCAAGGCGAATAAGGATCTGATGCACCTCGACAAGAAGGTTGTGCACATTGCCAACAAAGATCTGAAGTACAAGAACCAAATTCGCAGGATGGAGTGGTTCCAAAAGGTTGTTTGGATGGACCAACAGCCTTCGTACACCGCCGAAGAGCTGCAGGCCATTGCCGTGGAGTTCATCTGTCGGCATGACGACGAGTGCATTCAGGCGCTTGCTAGTTCGCTCACCGGTTCGAGCACGGCAAGAACAATCGCACCCACCAGCAAAGCGGGCAAGTACATCAAGCAGCGCGAAGAGGAGAGTGAGCTTATGGCAAAAGGGCAGTTCCAGGTCCCAGACCTAACGCAGCGCAAGAACGTCACGTACATCAGGGAGTGGAAGACTGGGAACGTCGACCAGCTCAAAAACGTTAAAATGTGCTGCGCGCTGGCAGCGGAGGTGCACGAGGTTGGATGCGAACAGGAAGATTAAGGCTGGCGGCTCACGCCGCTCGTGGCGACCGCGTCGGGCGTTGCTCGCGGACCCCCTGCGGCTCCTTGAGCTGCTGGCGGGGCAGCGTTAGGATAGGGTTCACGGTGGGGCGATGGAGGCGAGGTGAGCTGGCCGAAACGTCGACGGCGCGCATTCCGCCATGGGGCGGGGCCTGTTCAGCTGAGCAGGGCGGCCGCTGCGCGCCGCAAGGCTGAGCTCTCGCTCGGCGCGATGAAGGCTACTATTCTCCCCCCCCCCTCTCGCTGCGCGTCATACCCCGCCCCCCCTACTGTTCTCCCTACCGTGCCCTCTACTGTAGCCTCCAGCCCCCCCTGGCTGCATGCGCACTCTGGAGCCCCTCCGCTCCGTTGACCATGAGCCACTGGTTCTGCCGCCTCCCGGGTGCTATCCCGGTCGCTGGTGCTATGATGGTCCCCCCGGGTGATGCGGTGGCGGCCCCCGTGGGTGCCGGTTGGTGCCCTTTTCCCCGTGTGGTTTGTTGGTGTGGAGATATACCACCGTTCCGTGCTTAAACGTAAGTTTCTCGCCCTGTGAATCGTGCGCTTCCCACTCTTGCCTACAAACGGATCGCAAAACACCGCGCATCTCGCTCTCTCATCAAGTCAGCGACACACGAGGCCAGACTGGAGCCGTGGAGTCTTCACTTGAAAGTATCTTATGGGCCCGGCGGCACTTACTTCTTGGCAGCCTTGGCGGCCTTGTACTGCTCGTCCGCCTGGTCCTTGAGCTGCCGGACCCACAGCGCGCGGATATCCTCCTGAATCTCGTCGGCCTTCTGCTGCTGCGCGTTCTCGAGCAGCGGCTGGAAGAGCGCGGTGGAGAGGTAGCGCTCGCCAAATGAGGGGATCACCGTCACGATACGCTTGCCCTTCATGTCCGGGCGGTTGCCCACCTCGAGCGCCGCGGTGACCGCCGCACCGGACGAGATGCCGCAGAGGATGCCCTTGGCGGCGAGGCGGCGGGCCATCTCCATGGCGACGGGCGACGCGACCTTGACGACGTCGTCGACGATGTCCATGTCGCAGTTGCCGGGCACGAAGCCCGCGCCGATGCCCTGGATCTTGTGCGGGCCTGGTTTCCCACCCGACAGCACCGGCGACTCCTCGGGCTCAACTGCAATCGCCAGCAGCTTGGCGTTCTTGCTTCTGCGCCCGCCCAGGGCCAGGGCCCCGCCGCTCAGCCCGGCCGCAACCCGCCGCAAGGCAGGCAGGGGAACTCACTTGAGAAACTTGGAGGTGCCCGAGAGGGTGCCGCCCGTGCCGACGCCGCCGAGTAAGACGTCGATCTTACCGTCGGTCTGCTCCCACACCTCCGGGCCGGTGGTGGCCACGTGCACCGCCATGTTGTCGGGGTTGTTGAACTGCTGCAGTATCTTGGCCTTGCTGCCCAGCTCCGCCACGATGTCTTCCGCCTTCTTGATCGCCCCCTTCATCGCCAGCGGGCCTGCACCCCGCCCGCCCGACACCTTAGCGCACGGCCAAGCGAGGCGCTCGAGCGCGCAGGGACGCTGGGCGGGACCAGGCGTGAGGACGAGCTTGGCGCCCAGGGCCTTGAAGAGCACGCGGCGCTCCAGCGACATCGTCTCCGGCATCGTCAGCACCAGCTCGTACCTACGACCGCCCGCCCGGGTCGGTCTTCCACCCGCTCGCGCCCGCGGCTGTTCCCGCACCAGCGGAGGCGCCTCGTCCCTTGTCCCGGGGGTTGGGGGGCAGCTGCGCGTGGTTGGGGCGAGGCTGGCGGCACGATGGCTGGCAAGGGCGGTGACCCGCGGGCAGCAGCGACCATTGCCAGCGCCACACCGGTGTTGCCCGAGGTGGGCTCCACGAGCGTCGTCTTGCCTGGCGTGATCTCCCCGCGCTTCTCCGCCGCGTCGATCATCGCCAGCCTGGCATGTCCGGCGCGCCCCGCTCACGAGAGCCGCGGAGAGAGCCGGGTGGCGGGGCGGGGCAGGGCCGCGCGGGGCGCGACCCGATGCGGTCCTTGACGGAATTACACGGCTCCATGGACTCCATCTTGAGGAGGATCTCCGCCGGGCAGTCGCCCAGGATCTGCCGGCCGCGCTGCTGCGCTCAGCGGCGCAGCCCCGGAACGCCACCTCCTCGCTGGAGCGTTGAGAATGAAATTGCACTAGGAATGAGGCGCGCCAATGACGCGCCTTGACGTGCCCAGCAGCCTATTGTGTCCGGGGCGGAAAGCGCTTGGGTGGGGGAGGTCCGCGAAGGCACCTCCTTGGGCAGGCGGAGCAGAGGGGTCCGCCCAATCACCTGTGGCAGCCGCAGGCCATGAGTCAGGGCCGGTCGTATGAGCTCTTCTACCAACACCCGTGAATGTGCTCATTTGGCTCACTGCCCGCGCTGCGGTTCTGACGCTGCTCGCTGAGAACCAAGTTCAAGATCCGGGGCAGGGGGAACATCCGAGTCGACGGATGCGGTGCGCCACCTCAGTGATGTCATTTGCGATCTTCGGGTGCTTGAGATCGTACTCCATTGTAATCTGTGTCGTCCGCATCGGCGCTGCCCCTGTGTCGTATCGGATCAGCGATACCACCAAGCCACATTGACATCCTTGAGGGGAGACACGAGGCCAGGTAGGATCCCCCGTCGCCACACCACGCCTGCTATTCTTGACTATGTTTCAAGCACCCGGTTTCATGCACCCGGCCTCGCCAGCAGGTGCTCACACAATGGTGGGTGTTTTCCCCATTTGTCCTCGATCGCCTCCGAGCGATTTCGGCCCGCTGGATCCGAGGGCACGAAGTTGCCCTCTGTTTCACCCCGGATTGGTAATGCAGGGACTGGACTACGGTGGTGGGGAAGCTCACGGGATGATGCGCGCGTGAGCGACGATGCCCGGGCCGGCAACAAGGAAGCCGGGGCAAAGGCAGAGGCAAATCCCACGACCGAGGCCACGCAGAGCACCCGGGTCAACATGGCACACAGGATCCGCGAGGCGGATTTGACGATTTGAGAGAACCCTGCGGGCGCAACTTAAAACTACATTTCGTGTGGATTTTTACCGCCGGATCAGTTGAACCCCGGATTGTTGGTTTGCCCTTGGACCCGCCCGGTCCGCGGAGGAGAGCGTGCATGGCCGCAGGCCTCGGACAGCTGGCCAACGTCCTGTGTTGGCCCGAGCTTATCCTCGGGTTCTTGCAACTCCTACTCGGCTTCCGACAGGGCAAGCAGCCGATGGCTCACCGGGACCCAATGCTCGACGACGATCCGATTTTCGACCAGTGCTTCCAGGAGGAGATCCGCGTTGGGCGCTGGGTTAATTTGCTGAGAATTCCAGCGTCAGTCGATGAGGGCGGGGATAATGATTGCACCATTTTCTTCGTGCACGGCTCGATGGCAAACATGCAGCAGTTCGAGGGCCAGGTTCGATATTCCTGGTCCCCTGCCGTGCTATCTATATCTGCGCAACTCACCTACCCTCCTTGACAGAGCAGTGCGCATTCGTCCGAAGCTGCTGCGTTTTCTTGCTTAGTCCGTGGTCGCTGCCGCTAGAGCTGCTCGAGGCCCATGACTGCGTGAGTGTGGCATGCTCCCGTAGTCTCATAGCTCACTTCTGACGCTCCTTCCGAGCAGCTGCTGCATTTCCGGGGACGTTGCCACATGGTGGCATACGATGCGTTCGGATGCGGGGGATCGCCTAAACCGCGAAACTACGACTCGTACGCGTTCAAAGAATTGATGATCGGTGCCCTCCCCCCACACACGTACACGCAACAGGGGACAGGCCCCTGCAACCAGCGCCATCCCGGGTCGCGACCAAACGCCCGCGTCCGGGCTGCTGCAGCCCGGTGCATTTTATTTTGCCATTGTGTGGGTCGGTTAGGCCGATTGTGCGCGCTCTGCATGTCGAAGGCAGCTGACCGTGAGTGTGCGCACTTTTGCAGACCTGGAGCGCCTCTTTGCGAGGTACAAGACCAAGCGCAACATCCTGGTCGGTCACTCGTTCGGCACAACGCTGCTGCTCAACGTGTGCCCCCGTGCCCGCGCACCGGTCAGCAGCGCGGACGACCATCCGCGCCACACTATGGGCAGATGCCGTGCCGCGAGGCGCTGGTGCCGCGAGGCGCTGATGCGGGGCACCGGGCGGTGCGGGGCAGCTGGCAGCGCGGGTCGGGAGGGAGGGGGGTGTGGACGGCCTGGTCCTGATTGCGCCAGGATTCGCGCCGGACCACTTCCCGGCCAAGTCGCTGAAGCTATTTCAGGCGCCGCTGCTCGCCCTCGAGCTCGCCGCGCCGCTTCTGCGGAGAGGCTTTGCCGCGCGCGCGCTGCACCCGGAGACCATCGAGTGCAAGACCGACACGCACAAGCGGCTCATGGCGCGCCTCGAGGCCGCTGCAGGCTCGAACCCGATGCATGTCTGCCAGGCGTTCTACCAGCAGATCCAGTGGGCCACACCGGAGCTGATCGACGCGGTCGAGGAGGAGACGGAGGTGGTGCTCATTGTCGGCGAGGCAGACAAGCTGACCCCGGTGGCGTGGTCCGAAGCGCTGCAGCAGCGCCTGTGCGCGCCGCGCACACACGCGGCGCGGGAGGTGGACTTGCACGTCATCCCAACAGCGGTGCCCCCTCCGGCCCCGCAGCGCGACCCCGGCGCGCGCGCCACAGCCACCCGCGCCGCCCGTGACGTGTCCCCCCCCCCCGCGCGCGCGCGCAGTCGCACCAGGTGATGCAGGAGCGCCCGACAGCCGTCGCGCAGCTCGTCCACACCTTCGCCCGCGAGCGCTGCGGCTTCGCCTTCTAGCCCCTTGCCACCCCTCCGCGGGCTGCGAGGGGCGCGGCCCGCGCGGAGCGAGGTGGGAGGGGAGGGGGATGTTGAAGAGAGAGAGCAAGAGAGAGTAGCAAAGATGTTGACTTTATGGTGCATCGGCGAGCGCAACAACGCGCAGGCGCCCGCGAGCGGCATGCACGCAGCGGCGAGCGCCATCCGCACCATCAGCGTCATCCGTCGAGGCGCTTTCCCGACGGCTTCGCGGTGCCCTGGTTGCCCATGGTGGCGAAGGCAGCGTTCATCCTGCCGCGCGCGCCCCGCGCTCACCACGCGCTCGCCCACCCGCCCCACACTCGCGCCGCGCGCGTGCAGGCGCTGAGAGCAGCCGGGGCGGGCGGGCGGGGCGGGCGACGCACGAAGAGGCGTCGGCGCGGCAGACGGTGTACATGGCACCGTTCTTCAAAGTGGTGGTCATGCGCTCCGAGACGAGCGTCGGCACGTTGAGCGCCGCGCGCTCCGCGAGCTCGTGCTGCGTGATGGTGCCCGGGACGCGCTGTGGGACAGAGATCCAGACGACGCCCGTGCAGTTGATGGTGTCGAGGGTGTTGGCGAACGAGCCCTCGCCGAACACGATCTCCACCCCCACGCAGTTGATGAGCGTGATCGGCGGCGTGTCGCCCGCGATGTGCAGGATGATGCGCGTGCAGTCGCGCACGAGGAGCCCCGTGGAGACAAAGTCGACCGCGACAGCGGTGTTGGTGCATGTTTCAATCGACAGGAAGCGCGTCTCGCCCTCCACCGTGATGGAGCAGATTTCACCGCTGACCTGCGGCGTGTCGCGCTCGCCCGACGTCGCCCCGCAGGCGCGCACAAAGACGTCGTACGCGTCGTTGGAGACCGGGTGGTGCCCGACCACGAAGCCCTCGACGAGCCAGCAGCCGCTGCGAAGCTCGAGGCGCGGGGCGCTGTCGCGCTGCGCGCCGAACAGTCCGTCGTGGTCGCGGTGAAGGTAGTGCTTGTTCATGAGGTGCGCGTGCGAGAACTTGTGGTGCCCCTCCCGCGCCCGCAGCCGCTCGTGCGTCAGCTGCTGCACCAGCCTGCACCCACCCGCAGGGTCCCGTTATGCTCCGCATACCCCCCGCACGCGGGCCCCGCGAGGCTGTTGGGGCAGGGCACCCCGCGTTCACGGCCTTGAGCCGCGCGATCTCTGCCTGGGCCTGCGTCCCGGACATGGCCGCCCCGCCTTTCACCGTGCCAAGGCTCCGTGAGTCCCACTCGCCACCGTCGCGCCCGATCTGCACCGGGTTCGTATTGGCCGAGAGTGGCCGCGTCAGGTTATGCGACAGCTGCGACGCCGACACCTGCTCACCCCCACGCACCGTTGGCGCACAGCCGACGCGGAGAGGTGCCCCAGCGATCAGGGCAGGAGGCACAGGTTGAGGGCTGCAAACCGCTCGCGAGTGCTGAGAGTGGATCGAGTGGTAGGATCGTTGCGAGAGGTGAGAGTGTCGTGATGCGTGGCTGCGATGCGAGGTATGTGAATGTGCCACTGAAACTGTATCCTCGTCCGGAGCCAGTGAGACCTCATAGTCCCTGGAGCCATGACTCTCTGCCCGCAAAGAATCCGGTTGATCTGAAAGTGCTTGCGAATTCGAAGCAGCATCATCCCTTTGGCTTCCCGAGCCTTTGCCGGACAGGGCGTCTTGCAGCTCCTCGAAAGTCTCGGGAAGCTTCCAATTCGATCTGTCCACCTGCTCGGGAGCCGGCGGGGTTTCAAGGTGCATCGGCATCCCGCAGAGAGGCTGGGGGCAGCGTCAATATTGTGTCGATACGGAAGTCATGGGGCGAGACCCCCGGCATAAGATGATCTAGGAATCCCTGTGTTGCGTCGTGCTCCTTGTGCTGTCGCGCCACTTCTCCTTCTCGGAAGCTTCCTGAGAAAGCAATCAATCTCTCCTTGAATTCTGCCTTCCTCGTGACCTCTTGAGCGATAGACTGGGCCTCAGCATTTTCGGTGAGGTTGTCGAAACTCGACAGCGGGTCCTGGTACCAGCGCGGCATCCCGCCCGCGAGGACGAACCCGAACCTGCGAAGAATCGCGATGTAAAAGTGGCTGATGTTTACATTCGGATCGGGGTGAAGACACAGTTTTGGAGGTCACATCTTGTCCACTTCCTGGTAGCGGAAGACCAGAGCTAAAACAAAAAGTGTATTTGCGACCCCGCGTTAAGGAACGCAGGATTCCGGTTCGTGGCCACGAAGGCCTTTCGGCATGCGGCACTGCCATGCCGCCAGGATCGCTGCGTTCTGTGCCTGTGTAAGTGGGTGCAATGCCTTCATGCCGCACTTGCTCGCCCTACCGCTCCATAAGTCTCCCGTGGGACTGCGGCAGTATGCTGCCCGGCCGCGGATGGTTCGCGGAGGGCTCCACCTCAGGTGTGACACGAATCCGCTCCCCCAAGAAAGCAAGGGCTGCAGCTGGGACCGCGTATGGAAGGGGGCGAAATGCCCTTGGCTGTTCATGCCTCACCTTATCACGTCTCCGTTTGGGTGCAGGATGCAGAACAGGCCAGGGTCCGTAACGGAGGCGGCCGGAGAGGTGTCTGCTCCGGGTGATGTCCCGGGGGCTGCCTTTGTGGATACGCTTGCGATTCCCGACGGTGTTGTGTGCGATGGAAAAGGTGTGTGCGTGCTGGCAGAGGAGCCGGAGTGTATCGAGGGCCCCGAAGGCGACTGTCTCGTCCCGGGCCCGCTCACCACACCGCAGCAGTACTGGGGCCCAAGACTGATCTTGCTCGTCTGCTGCGTGCTGTACGGGACCAATTTCGCATTTGGTCGCCTACTCAACGATTCTCTGGACGCTTCTGTTGTATCAGGTCATCCCCGCAGCTTCGCAGTGCCCTGGTGCCCTCTATCCCCCCGTCCGTGTGCAGCTCTGACTGCGGGCGGTCCGTCGCTGCGAAGGGCTGCGCTTCTCGCTGGCGGCCGTGTGCCTCTCCCCGTTCCTCAAGGACATTGAGCGCTCGCTGATCCGTCCGGCGCTAGTCTGCTCGCTCTTCGTGGCGCTCGGCTACATCGGGCAGTCCGTCTCTCTCGAAACCATCTCTGCGGGTCCCGCGCCCCCCCACCCACCCTCCCCTCCCTCAACAGCCCACCTCTGCGCGAGTGCCCGCCATCCTGTCGCGCTTGCCCCCCACGGCCCCGACGCCGAGGTTCCCACGCGGGGGAGCCCTGCAGGCAAGTCCGGTTTCATCTGTTCGCTGGCCGTCATCACGTGCCCGGTGCTCGAGGCTGTCTTCGACGGCCGCAAGGTCCTGTGCCGCGCACACCCCCGCGCCCGCGCCGCCCCGCGCCGTCCTCACGCGCGGGGCGGCATGGGCAGATCGGGGCGCCGCTGCTGGCTGCAATCGCCCTGTCAATCGCGGGGGTCGGGGCGCTGGAGCTGGGCGACTCGGAGCTGCCGGGCGTCGGCGACTTGTGGGCCATGGGGCAGCCCATCGGCTTCGGCGCCGCCTTCTGGAAGACCAACGCCATGATGCGCCAGTTCCCGACGCAGACGCTCCCGATCACGGCCGTGCAGGTGCTCGGCGCGGGCAGCATCTCACTGGTGTGGATGCTGTGGGAGGCGTGGTCCAAGGGGCACCTCGACGCCTCGCTGCTCGACCCCGTGCTCTCCAGCCCCACCGTCGCCGGCTCCATCGTCTACCTCGGCGTCGTCACCACGGCCATCACGCGCATCGGTGAGACCAAGGCGCTCGGCAGCGTGAGCTCCGGCGATGCGTCGATCCTCATGACAACGGAGCCGCTATGGGCGGCCGTGTTTGGATCGCTGCTCATGAACGAGAACCTCGGCCTCTCCGCCTGGGTCGGCGGCGGCCTCATCCTCGCGGCCTGCCTTGTCAACATGGTCGAGGAGAGCCAGGTCGAGGAGTGGAAAGCCAAGATCGGCCTCGCCGGCACGCGCTGAGCGTCCCGCGCGCTGCGCTTCCCGCGGCGCTCAACTTCATTTACATCCCACAAATAAAAACCTCTGACAAGTGCCCTGCACCCCGCTCCATCTCATGCCGTTGCGCCAGCAGCACGCCGCTTCTGGATCAATTGTTGCACCCAGGACTCCACGTCTGCGTCTGTAGGGATCTGCTTCTTGACACCGTAAAAAGTTGCCACCCAAACCTCAAGTTCCTGCACAGCAAAGGCACTCAGTCGCTTGAGCACCTACCGAAGCGACTACGGCCGAAGGCGGGCCAGGTCCTTTGCCAGAGGGCCTACGGGCAGTGACTGAAACAGCGCCGGCAGGGCGGTGACTGAAACAGCGCCGGCAGGGGAGGGAAGGCCAGGCGTGAAGAAAGAATAGCACCTGGCAGATCTCGTGCCCGAGGTGATTCACAAGGCCCACCCGCAGGCTTTTCTGCTCGCACCGCCCCGCCGTCAGGACTCCACTGCAAGAAAACTCGTGTGTATATCGCCGGTTGCCTGCTTGCTTAGCGACAGGCCCGCTCCGCGCAATAGTGCGCAGCTGCTCGCGCTTGGGCACTGGGCGGCAGCGCCGTCATGGCGTCCGTCGAGGGACAGGCGTCGCACCCAGAGGCGAAGGTCGTCACGGTGCTGCCTGACTGCGATGACACATAGCTCGACGAACTGCTCGTCGGTCAAGTCCTCGCGAGGTTTGTTCTTGGGTGCGTGGTGCCCGCCCATGATCTCGGGTCGGGGCCCGCCGGCTCAACCCAACAGTTTGTCAACTTTTTGGGGGAAGTCAATCTGATCAATTCGATCATGATTCCTGATCCTTCTTGAAGAAGGGAGGGAACCCGCCCACGAGCGCAGGGCTCGGCGTGCCGCTGCCCTCGAGCTGGAGCTGTGCAAGCACGCAAAGCTTGAGTGAAGTGGCGGGGGGGGGTACGTCGCGGGGGCTGAACTTTTTAAAAGAAGAGGTGCCTGCACCTGAGCAGTGTGCCTGTCCCAACTCGGGCTGGGAGGGAGGATGCCGCCGCTCCCATTTCCCATCCCCAAGGCGGACTCCGGGCAGCCTCCGTCCTTCCTGATTGGCAAGGGCAGGTTAAACCCCGAAGTGCTCCTTCGAGCGAGGAAGTAAACTCGGCAGCGCGGTCGTTTGCGCAAGTATCCCTGGAAACTTCACTTGCAGGACAGCGCCGCGCGGGATCTCAGGGGTTCCGGATCTACCGCGGAGACCGCCCCGTTTGGCGGCGGTCTGAGCGCTTCGCACAACGCGGAGATAGCGTGTGTAGCTGGGTGTGCCGAAGCCGTGCGGTGGCTGCGCGTGATCCGGTGGGGGGCTCGTTGGCGCTGAGCGATGCATCGCCTGACCGAGAATCGCGACGCGGGGTGTGCAGTGTGCTGTCGGAGCAGGACAAATTCGATGAGGCCATCGTGTGCTTTGACGCCGCCCTCTCGGTGCGCCCCCAGCCCCTCCCACCCCCGCTGCACTTTGCGCCTCGATGGCGCGCTTGCCTCGCGCGCGCGCCCTGAGCGCAGGACGGGCGGGTGGTGGCAGATGCTCTCGGCGCGGGAGGCGGCGGCGCAGGCAGAGCGGGCTGAACAGGGGGAGGGAGGGCCCAACGGAAACTCCTCGGGGGAGAGGGGCGACCGGTCGACCCCGCCGCCGGGCTCGCCGCGGGGCGCGGGCGCGGGCGACCCGGAGCTGGTGCGCGCGCTGTTTGGCAAGGGCGTGGCGCTGGGGAAGCTCGGGCGGAACACGCAGGCGGGGCAGGTGCTGGAGGCAGTGCTGGTGGCGGACGCGGGGCACGCGGACGCGATGGTGTACCTGGCGATGCTGCGGCTGCGCGACTCGCGCGTGGACGAGGGCATCGCGCTCTGCCGGCTGGCCCTGGAGCGCGACGCCGCGCACGCGCTTGGCAAGGAGGTGCTTTCGACGGCGCTCACGGACGAGGGCACGCGGCTCAAGGTCGCCGGCTTCTCGGACCTGGCCTTCGAGCGGTACGCCGAGGCCGCGCAGGTGTCGCCGGGCTGCGCGCCCGCGCGGTACAACCTCGGCATCATCCACGCAGACCGCGGCGAGGTGGAGGAGGCGCTGCGCGCGTACCGCGCGGCGCTGCACGTGCGCCCGACGTACGCAGAGGCGCACAACAATATGGGGGTGGTGCTCAAAGGCGCGGGGCGCATCGCGGAGGCGGTAGAGGCGTACCGCGCGTGCCTGCGCGTCGACCCCAACTTCGAGCTCGCGTCCAAGAACCTCTCCATCGCCCTCTCCGACCTCGGCACCATCGTCAAGGGCTCCGACGAGCCCGACGCGCGCGCGCGCGCGCTCGAGCACTACCAGGAGGCGCTGTTCCACAACTCCAAGAATGCGGACGCCATGTACAACCTGGGCGTGTCCTACTGCGAGCGCAACGAGCTCGCCAAGGCCGCGGTGTGCTACGAGCTCACGCTGCAGATCAACCCGCGGTGCGCGGAGGCGCACAACAATCTCGGCGTTATCCACAAGGACCTCGGCAACCTCCCCAAGGCGCTGCAGTCGTACGAGTCGGCCCTCCGCCTCCGCCCCACCTTCCCGGAGGCCCTCAACAACCTCGGGTCCCTGCCCCGCCCGCCAGCCCCGCCCCCCGCCCCGGCGCGCGGCCGGCGCACGGAGCTGATGCGCGGGCTGGCGCGCTTGCGGGCGGGCGGGCAGGGTGGTGTACACGATGATGTGCGCGCCGGACGACGCGCTCGCCTACTTCAACGCCGCCCTCCAAGTCCAGCCGGTGTGTCCCGCCCGCGCCTGCGCCCCGCCCGCGCCCGCCAGCGGCGTGAGACGAGACGGGGGGTCGCGTGGGCAGTCGTACTCGGAAGCGTACATCAACCTGGGGAAGTTCTACCAGGACACGGGCGACGTGGAGCAGGCGGTGGAGCTGTACTCCAAGTGCATCGCGGTGTGCCGGGTCGGAGGCAACGCCGCTCACAACCGTCTCCTCGCGCTCAACTACTCGATCGCGCGCACGTGCGACGAGGTGTCGGAGCAGCACTTGGCGTGGGGGCGCGACGCGGAGGCGGCCGCCGCGCCGCGCGGACCGTACGCGAATTCGCGCGACCCCGCGCGGCGGCTGCGCGTGGGGTACGTCTCGCCAGATTTCAACGCGCACTCGGTGGCGTACTTTGCGGAGGTGCTGCTGCGCGATCGCGACCCCGCCTCGACGCATGTGACCTGCTTCTACGCGCAGCGCAAGGAGGACTCCATGACGCGGCGCTTCCGCGCGCTCGCGGACGAGTGGGTGGACGTGGCGCTCAAGAGCACATCGGAGGTCGCGGCGCTGGTGCGGGCGCGCGAGATCGACATCCTCGTCGACCTCGCAGGCCACACCGCAGGGAACCGTCTGGACGTGTTCGCGGCGGCGCCTGCACCGGTGCAGGTCGCCTGGATCGGCTACCCCAACACTAGCGGCCTCCTGCGCATGGACTACCGCTTCACCGACGCGCGCGCGGACCCGCCCGCCACCACCCAGCGCTTCTCCGAGGCCCTCGTGCGCCTCCCGCACTGCTTCCTCTGCTACACCCCGCCGCACGACGCGCCGCCCGTCGCGCCGCCGCCGAGCGACGTGCTCGGGTACGTGGCCTTCGGAACCTTCAACAACGTGGCCAAGATCAACGCGCGCGTCGTGCGCCTCTGGGCGCGCGTGCTCCTCGCCGTCCCCGAGTCGCAGCTCATCCTCAAGTCACGCGCCTTCGCGGCCAAGGACATCAAGGCGACGTGCCAGCTGGCCTTCGCCAAGATGGGGGTCGACAAGGCGCGCATCGACATGCGCATGGTGCACGTGGCGACGCGCGACCACCTGGCGTCCTACGCGCACATGGACATCGCGCTCGACCCCTTCCCGTACGCGGGCACCACCACCACACTCGAGGCCCTCCACATGGGCGTGCCCGTCGTGACGCTCCGCGCCGCGCCGGGCGCCGCCGACGCCAACCACGCGCACAACGTCGGCGTGTCGCTGCTCGCGCAGGCGGGCCTGTCGGAGCTGGTGGCGGAGAGCGAGGAGGCGTACCTCAGCATCGCCGTCGCGCTCGCAAAGGACCCCGCGCGCCTCCGCGCCCTCCGCGAAACGCTGCGCGAGCGCCTGCAGGCGTCCCCGCTCTGCGACGGCACCCGCTTCATGCGCGACGTCGAGGCCGCCTACCGCCGCATGTGGCACGCGCACTGCCAGGCCCCCGCGCCCGCCGCGCGCGACGCCGCCAGCCCGCCCGCCCTCCCGCCCGCGCACTCCGAGCCCGCGTGCGACACCGCTGCCGCGACCGTGTGAGCGGCGCGCGCCGCCGCGCCGCCGGCGCGTAGCCGTGGGTGGTGCCGGGCGGTTCGGGCGGTTGGGGCAACTCTGTGGGTGGTGCCGGGCGGTTGGGGCAACTCTGCCCCGCCCTCCCGCTCCCCCGCCGCCCCGCCCTCGGCCTCGCGCGAGCTTGATTCGCTTCTACTCAGTTCAATAAACATGTGCTATTGCACACCCTGCCTGGCGCAAGCGGCGGCACGCGCGCGCGCAGCGCGCGGGACGGCGAGGGGCTCAGGCGTCGCCAATGGCGGCGGGGCTGTCGCGGAGGTGGCGGTGGGAGACCCAGGAGAGGTAGGAATTCCAGGCGAGGGAGACGACGTTGCCGAAGAGGACCTGGAGGTGCAGCGGCACGAGGCCGAGGTTCACCGCTTGCGCGGGGATCCACAGCATCCAGTTGGACACCACCGTCTCGCCCCAGTCGTTGCGCAGCCGCTCCCGGAGCTCCTCCACCCCCTTGCCCTCCAACGCGTTCAGCGCCGCGAAGAACACGCCGATGAAGGTCGGCGCAAACAGGAACTGGTCGCACGCCAGCTTCTTCGCCGTCGCTGCAACCCGGATCCGGCCGCCCCCCGGCCCATTCGGTCAGGCTTTCTGCTCTGCACGACATCAGTCCACAATTGGGCACACCTCACTGCCGAAAGGGCATCGCACATCGCTCGCTCAACGAAGTTTGGACGCATGGGCTACCTGTCAAGCCACCAGCGCTGAAGCGGGCACCCAGGAAGTTGTACCTGTGCCCACCGACGCGAGAAAGGTTCCCTCAGCCCCTTACACGCTGGCGACATGTGCGCTCTCATAAAGACGCGAGGGTGTTTCCGAGCTGGAAAAGGCTGGATATTGCACCAGATATGCAGCGTCGGCGCGACAAGGAAAGCTCCTAGACTCGTAAAACGCGCGACACGCTCCAAGTCCACACTACCCGCGCCGTGTGGGTCCGCTGGAGCGGCGTCGTCGCCCTGGCTGTTTTCGTGCGTCTTCGCAGCGTTTGTAAGGGACGCGGCGCCCACGCCCGACACAGATTTTCCTTCCATCAGGGTCTGGCATGCAATATCCCCTCCCGCAAGCATGATCGACGCAGTCAACGACTTGACGGCGACGGCAGGCGCTCCGCCATGCCTCAGGATATCTTGGTACCTAGCCCAAATTCCAGTCTGTTTTTCCGCACCTTTCGAGAAGTCGCGCTGCGCTGGCCGGGCTGAATTGACCGCCCTCCGCTGTACAACTTGTTTCATTGCCGTTGTGCGGCGTGCAACCGTTTCCCCCAGACGTCTCAGCGCGAATCCCGCCATGACCTCGATCAGCTGAAAGAATCAGAATCTGTCGAATTCCCGACCCTTTTCTTTTGTATCCTCAAAAACAAGGGGCCCTGTAAAGCCACTCCGCGGCGTCTCCGCGGCGAAGTGGCTGACAGCTCTGAACGGTCTACCTTGCTATCGTGGGACTGTGGGGGAAGCGGCGGGGAGGGGCGTTCGAGGGGTGTAGCGTCAAAGGCCCCGACAGATTGGCTACTTCTGTGGAAGGAGGCGTGCCGCATCCGGGTGCGGCAGCCGAGGCAGGCCGCACCTTACCGGTCAGGTGTCACGGCGAGCCTCCGCCGTGAGGCACATGCCAGTGACCGGGCTGGGAGACTTCCTGAGGCGACCAAGCTCCTCCTGAAGGCTACTTGACCGTCACAAAGGGGATTGACCGTCAGTGGAAGGGTGTCGTCCAGGCCAGACGAACATGCCGCACCGGGCCCACACATCACATGCAGCCAACAGAGGGAAGGACCCTCATGCGGCCCAGAGAGGGTCCTTGCTGACCGGGAACCATCACCATACGGGCCAACAGCACCATGAAGACCACCACTACACGGACCAAGAGGTATTTCGTCTGGCCCTGCCCCACTCTCCGCCTCAGTCCTGGGACACTGGCTTCGGGTTCGGCGCCTGACTGAGCGGAGCCGAGCGGGGGTGGTGCTCCTGCGAATATATAAGAACTTTCTTAATCCGTCCCTACAACGGCTCACTTCTAAGAGGTGGGACGGGGGGTCGGGGCGTAACACTCCTCGCTAGCAGCGCCGCCCTGGCGCGCTCGGCGTCTCACAGCTTCAAAAACGTACGCAGGTGGAGATTATCGAGACAGACTTCGACGCTCTGCGGTCCCCGCAGGGCTCGGGAGCGCACCGCGGAGAAGCGCCTGCAGTGGACCGCGAGCTGCCCCGGCCGCGAGCGGCTCCAGGCGGCCTCACGGGCACCAAGGATGGACGCCTTGCGAGCATAGCGAGCGAGCCCGAGCTCCCGGTGCTGCTGGTGCGCACGCCTCGCGCTGCGCCACGCAGAGCAGCGCGTGTGCTACGCGGGAGCTCGGCGCGGGGAAGTGAGGTGGGGTGGGGGCACGGGGGCAGGACGGCGTGCTAGAGAAGGAAGCGCGGCGGGGGTGGGTGGAGCAGCACGTGGTGCTCACCGCCGACGCCGTCACCATCCGCGCGCCGGGCAGCGCGCGAGCCCTCGACACGGTACGCGGCGCCGCGCCCGAAACGAGGCCCTGTATATCCGCCAGAAAGAGGGAGATAGAGAGAGAGAGAGCCGTGCTGCTCACGCTGCGCTGCGTTTTGGCAGGCGCGCCACTGCGACATGCTCCGCGTGGCCATCGAAAACAGGCACGCCCCGACTTCTGCGGCCAACCTCTTCGTGCGCACAAAGGGGCTCCGCCGGCGCCGGACTTCCACCAGGAGCCTCTCACACCGGCGAGGAGTCCAATGGGGGCCATTCATACGGGCGCGCGCGTGCGCAGGCAGGATGAAACGGTGTCGTTCCACGCCGGCCGGCGCAGGCGCGAGGACACCCCCGCTGCGGCGCCCAGCGACAGCAACACTGTCTTCACGGTGTGCGCCCCGCGCCTCGCCCGGCCGATGCTCTCTGCAGCGTATGCCAGCGGGGCAGCGCGGCTGAGCGCAGCGGGCGGGCCCGGGGCGGGGGGCAGGTGGCCTACCAGGTAGCGGGGGCAGAGGCGCTCGGCGCCGACAGCACGGAGGAGGGCGAGGTCCTGTGGACTTTCCGTAGCGCGCAGCGCACGGCGGAGCAGTGGGTGGCGGCCCTCGAGAATGCGCGGCGGCAGGCGGCGCTGGACCGGCCGCGGCGCTCGCTCGGCGCGGGGCTGCACGACAGGGTGGTGCGCCCGGTGAACCGCCTGGTGGAGTCCGCGCCCCCCCCTCCCTCCCGTACTAACTGGACACGTCTCGTCCCTCCTCCCGT
>ENA-UOXV01003709-UOXV01003709.1-marine-metagenome-genome-assembly--contig:-NODE-3709-length-18254-cov-5.273916_pt1 | contig 18254 bp, 14 predicted proteins | sample MGYA00238165_ERZ766961 | MGnify/ENA primary metagenome ERZ766961 (study PRJEB28924, sample SAMN03173240) | marine metagenome | biome: Marine; feature: Water; material: Subsurface seawater | place: North...
GCCCATGCCGACGTCGACCCCCATCCCCGCCTGCTGATCCGCTTGCTCCTGTGCCTTCTTTGCCTCCTCTTTCTTCTTCTCCGCCTCCGCCACAAGCGCATCCACCTTCACCTGGTAGTTCTTAGTCACCTGGATCAGATACGGCATCGCGTAGTCCATGATGTTGTGCCGCCACGCAAGCTCCATCACCACGTCCGCCCGTACGTACTCGTAGCACGTGTACAGGCACGCAGCGAAGCACTCCTTGTCCTCCATCTCGACGAAGAAACGTAGAAGCGCCTCGACAAGCTCGGGGTCCTGCGACACCGCCGCCGTCTGCATCGCGTCTTTGTAGAGCTTGTCCTTCTTTGCCAGCTCCAGCGCCTGCTGGTAGCGCTTGTTCTTGTTGTACAGGATGCCCGCGACCCGGCGCATCTCTAGCAGCGGGTGCTTCTGCAGCTGCCCCGCGAGCTCGAGCTGATCGAAGTTTGTGTGAGTCTCAACGGACTTGGCGAGCGCAGCGTGGTCCTCCTCCTCGATGTAGATGGAGTTGATGGCCTCGTTCACGCTTTTCATGTCCGCGCCCTGGACCTCCTCGAGGTAGGCCTTGATGAGCGGCAGGCGGCGCTTCATGATGACGACCACCCGCGCGTGGTCGAGGACGCCCTCCTTCTTGGCAAGGTGCATGAGCAGGTCGTTGAGCAGCAGCGGGTGCTCCTCCACGTAGAACTGCACCGCCTTGTACAGGTTCTCGGGGTTCGCGCACTTCGTCAGCGTCGCCTTGAACTCGCCGTGCTCCCACGCGTCCGCCGCGTGGTTCATCATGACGAGCGCGGCAGAGTCCGCCTCCTCGTTCTGCACAAAGAGGAAGCAGAGCGCCGGCCAGTGCTCGTGCCGCTCGACCTCGCGAATCACGCGCGGGATGTTCATGCGCGCAAAGAAGTGCTTGAGGTGCTCCATGAGCTTCTCTTCCTTGTACTTGACGTACAGAATCGCGAGCTCGCTGAAGATTCCCGACGAGTTGCCCCCCATGTCGGCGCCCAGCCCGGACTCGAGCATGGAGATGAGCTGCTCAAAGTACCCGCGGCGCTCGTAGATCTTGATGAGCTCCTCGATCTCGTCGGGGATAATCATGAGGTTGAGCCCACACATCTGTGCGAGGCGGAACTCCTCGGCGCGCACGCACGCTACCAGAACTTCCTTCCATGTCCGTGTAAAGTTGCTCTTGCGCGCCGCCTCGACCGCGTCCGCAAACTTGCCCAGGCGCACGAGGCACGACGCGAGCTTGTCGTGCTTTGAGATGGAGGAGAAGAGCATTCGCGCGGCCTCAAACATGCCCATCTCCGCGCAGCGCTCGCCAACCTCCTCGACGTTGGCGATGTTGGGCGACGACACAAACTCCTCCAGCTCGGCCATCTGGTTGGTGCGCGCGAGCGCCATCAGCATCGCTGTGTCGATGACCGAGCGCGCCTCCTGCGTCCCGAAGTCCTTCTTACGCGCCATCTGCAGGAAGGTGATGAGAGCCATGTCCTCGTTCGCCGCGATCGCCGCGTCGATGACACGCTGGTACTCCGCCGGGTCCTTGGCCTTGACGTACGAGTCGATGGCGGCCGCGACCTCGCCGCCCTCGAGCTGCGCGGCGGCGAGCGTCGCCCAGACGTCGTCGAGGTTGCAGGCGGTTGCAAAGTCCTTGGCGCGCTCAAGGTCCTTGAGGTTCTCGAGCAGCACCGCGATCGCCGCCTTCTTGTCATCGTACTTCTTGTAGATGACAAACGCCTCCTCGTACAGCCCCTCCGACACGCAGATCGACGCGATGTCCGCGCCGTCGAACTTGTCGAGGCGGTTGATGTACTCCATCACGCGCCCCTTGTGCTCCTCCGGCAGGTTGCCCGCGCCCGCGACTTGCACGGCCGTGAGGATAAGCAGGTTCTGCAGGTTCTTGTTGGACGCAAAGTCCGAGTCTGGGCGCAGCACAATCTTCTCGAGCAGCTCGATCAGCTCGTTCGGGAGGTTCGCCGTCATGAACGCCTTGACGGCGCACGCGACCGCCTCCGAGTTCTTGCAACCCGGGAGCGCGGTCGAGACCACCTGGTCGACCAGTGCGCGCTTGTGCGGGTTCGCGTCCGTGAGCACCTTGCCCCACAGCGCCAGGTCCTGGCGGTCCACCAGGAACTTGGCCTGCGCCTTGAACAGCGCGTTGTCGTTGGTCACCGCGATCGCCTCGTCGTCGCACGTTCCGCCGGGCGCGGACGAGTACACCACGAAGGCAAGGTGCGGGTCGCGCTTGGCGCAGTATTCGCCGACGACCTTGTGGTCGTAGTAGGTGTTGGTGCCGAGAAACTTCTCGGGGTTCTGGTTGGTGTCGATGTAGATCATCGCGAGAGCGTTGTGCAGCGCGGGGTCCTGCTCGCCCTCGTCGAAGCGTGCCTCCAGCCACGGGAGCAGGAAGCGCAGCCTGTTGCGCTTCTGGCACGCCGCGACGAGCGGCTCGACGGGGCAGAGGTTGCGGACGGACATGACGAGCGACTTGATCTGCTGCTCTTCGCAGCCCGCGTCGATGAGCGCGCCGACAACCTGTGGCGTCTTGAACGGGTTCACCTTCTGCACATACACTTCGATGTACTTGATCATCGACTTTCCGTAGAGGTACTGCGTGAGCTCCTCGACCATGTCGTGCTTGTCGCACACGTTGATGAGCGGCCGCGGGTCGACGAGCTTCGTCTCGGCCTTGAGGAAGTCCTTCACCTTAGTCGCGGGGTAGTACTGCGACTCGCGGGTGATGCGCTCGAGCTCCTTGAAGTCATTCTTCATGAGGCCAACCTTGGTGCACGACACGATGTACTTGTAGTGCACCTCCTCGTCCTGCGAGAAGTTCACGATCGCGCCGAGGTAGTAGTACAGCCCCTCCATGCTCTTGTGGTCCTCAAACATCTTCATGAGCACCGCCGGCGTCATGAACTCTGAGTACTTGGTCGCAATCTGCACGCAGATCTGCAGATTTTGGCGCATGTCCTTGGCAAGCATCTCGCGAAGGAGCTCGACGGCCCAGGCGGTGTCGAGCGAGCCGAACCACTCGAGCAGGAACTCGGGCTGCATCGCTGACGAGTACACGATCACGCGCTTCAAGTCCTTGAGGTCCGTGTAGTGCTCGAGCGCGCGCTGGTACAGCGCCGCGCGCTCGCAGAGCGAGCCGACCGCCGCGCGGTCGTAGTGAGTGAGCGTGCCGTTGGCCATGATGGCCTCGGCCACCTGCGGGGCCGCGCGCAGGTTGATCTCGAGGAGCTTGGTCTGCAGCGCCGCCTCCTCGGGGCGGTTGCCCTTGAGCGCGTCGAGGAGGAACGATGTCGTCTGCTGCAGCATGTTGCGCGAGAGGAAGAGCTCCGCCACCGCGGCGGTGTCGACCTTGGAGCCGCCCTCCTGGTTCACGAGCATTTGCGCGAGGCGCACAGCGCCCTCGGGGTTGAGCACCACCATGTTCTGCAAGATCCCGGTCCAGTCCGGGTTGTACCCCACGCGCTGTGCGTACGCGAGGATCTTGTCGTACTGCTGCGTCTCCACAAAACACGCAATCACCTTGGCGGGGCACGACGCCTTGTTGTACACCTTGAGGGCGAGCGTACCGTCGACCTGCTTGATGAGGTCGCCCAGGTCTTCGGAGCACTCCAGCTTGCCCTCGTCGAACCACTTCTGCAGCAGCGCTTGCTTGCCCTGCTGCAGCACAGGGCGCGCGAGTTCGATCGACTCGACGGCGTTGAGCGTCGAGTCCTCGAGAATCTTGGAGAAGTAGATCAACAGCGGGTTCTGCGCCCCAGGGTTCGCCTGCGCCGCCTGCTTGAACTTGTTGATGGTGTTGGGCGTGCGTAGCACGCCGTTGGGCGACTTGGCGGCCATCTCAGCGGCCTTCTGGATGTCGCCTGCGCGCAGCACCTGGTCGAACCCGGCCGAGTAGAGCTGCTCCGCGCCAGGCAACTTTCCGCGTGCAGCAACCTTCATGGCGAGATCGATGTTACCCATGGTGCCCTGCAGGTACTTTACGATGTTCTGGTCGTCCACCTGCACGTGCAGGACCGAGCCGGAGCGGTTGATACCGAGAATACCACCTGTAGCCGTGTTGAGGCACGTCGTGAAGATGGTCTCAGGGGAGATGCGATTCATCATGATCTGCGTGCCAGTCTCCACGTCGAGCACGTACAGGTACCCCGCCTTTGTCACAAGGAAAATGATGCCGTACTTGTCCGAAATCTGCATCGCCACTGGAAAGTCGTTGGCCGCGTCGGCGGGCATCTGGATTTCGAACGCAACCTTGTTGAAGGCCGGCGCGCTGGCCGAGCCCTTGATCACCTCGAGAACGTGCAGCTTGGTCCCTGTCGCCGTGCGGTTCGCAAATGCAAAGAGCGTGCTCGGCTCCGATGCACCTTGCGCAATGAACTGCGAGAAGGACGCAGCATGGCCCTCGATCGACTGGCTCTGCCCCTTGTCCTTCGAGTATAGCTGCATGCTGCCCACGATACGCCCGGAGCCGTCGGTCGCCTGCGAGATGCCGACGAGGACCATCCACTTGTCCGTTGCGTTCGCGCGGTAGTTGATGATCTGGCACGCCGACATCGCCGGCAACCGGTCGAATATTTTGACAGGCTGCACACAGCCACGCGGTCAGGTCCGACATGCAGAGGCTCGGCTGAGGGCAGTGGTTCGGGGAGTGGCGCCGCCGCACCTCGCTGTTGCCCTCCATGCTCCAGTGGAAGCAGGCGGATGCAGTGACAAGCGCGAGGGTCTTTTCGTTGATCCACTTCCAGAAGACAACCGCCTCAGACATCTGGTGCGCCTTCATCTTGCTCTTGAGGTCGATGTTGAAGATCTGCAGGGCCTGCCCGCTGCGCAGAGCCAGGATCTTGGCGGCCGGGTTCATGATCGCTGCATCGGCCGTGATAGGGCGCTTCTCCGTCTTGGCGGGGTTCATAAGATCCACGATGTGAATCATCACCTGGTCCCACACGCGCGCGCTGTGAGCACCAAGGCCTCGCTCGCTGGGCAGCAGCGCCCGGGCGCGGGGCTCACCTGGTCGCCCGTCTGCTCGCGGACCGTGATAAACTTCTCGCTCTCCATCGTGCAGTTGGCGAAAGTGATGGCATCTCCACGGATGCCGAGCGACGGCACCTGCTCCCGCAGCGACCGCCTACCTTCAGCGACCGCCTTGCGGAGCATCCCGACGAAAACCGTTGCACCCCCCATAAGATTCAGGGGTTTGGCAGCTGCCCTCGCCCACCCCATTACAGCACGAGTGCTCTATACACACGAATGAATAGAAGCATAGCACACCCGCATATGTGCCTTCATATGGGGGCTGCACGCAACACATCCGCGGCACTGCACCAGCCCCCACCGGCGGTGGTCAGCACCACTGGTCACCACCGCCTCTTTTGTGCTGGGACCTGTCCAGCACAACCAACGCAGCGGCCAACATACACGCACACAACCCCATTTGGACCCCAAAGTCACCCCCAGTGCGCGCGGACAGAGCATCGCGAGCCGCATGACCGCTCCTGAACAGCACACAGCCACTCAAAATCTTCCGAATCCCCGGACCACCACGTCTGCTCCGCCACAGCTCAAGCAAACAGCCCCCGCAACTTGTCAACATGAAGTACACAGCCACCATACACACCAACGAAGCTTCCCCGACAGTGGCGAGTGCTAGCAGGCGGGGCGGCATGCCACCACCGGCTCTGGCGGACCCCGCCACGTCGTCGGGTAACCCCCCCTGCACCGGAACGCGATCCGAAGGAAATCGACAGGCTATCTGTCTGACTGACACGGTCCAAACCTCACACAACCTGGTACAAATCCCCGGTGGAGGGGCACCGCCTCCGGAAACTCAATGGGTCCAGGCCCACTCACACCCTGCGTCCCCATGCGCCACCGGGGCGTGGCACGGCGCCCGATGGCAGGATTCCATGGTCGTGTGGCACAGCACACCCACAAGCCACGGATCCGAGCCGCGAATGGTTGTTGGAACACCGCAGCGCCCCCCCGAAGCACCGAATCACGCAAGCCGCGGACGGGCCCTGGGGTTACGTGGCGCTTACCTCAAGGACCTTGTTCAGTTTGACCGGTGCGGCCATGGTCGGCGCGTCCCACGTGAAGAGACTTCACGCACCCACCGCTCGTCCAATGCTATGCCTGAGGCTCAGCTGCGCGCAAACAAGCTCCACAGAGAGCCGGTTTGGGCGGGGGGTGGACGGTGACGAGGGCGCTCCCTCCCAACCTTGAGTGGATTGGCTAGGTGGATTCTTCTCCTCGTCATGCAGTTGACTCATCCAGGAAAACGTTGCCCGGAAACGACTCGAGTCGTTTCCAGGCTCAAAATGGGGGTGGACCGCTTTACTAGCCGGCTGGAGGGGAGCGACGCGGTTGGGCGGCTGTGAGATGACGGAGGTTTTGCCGGTGACAGACCCTGTCGCAAACAATCGCGAGACAGATACGGTGGTGGCATTTCCGAAGTGCGGCGAAGACACTGCATCCGGAATTGGGGCGGAGCTTGCAGAGACGAACGGTGCCGTCATCTTCGCGTCGCTTTCACCAGGCGGACCAGCGGCGGCCAGTGGTATGATCCGCGCCGGCGACAAGCTGATGCGCATAGGAAATCAGAATGTAGGCCCCCCTGGGAATCTCGGACTGATCAGGGCAGTTGAGTTGCTCGACGGGGAGTCCGGCTCGACAGTCAGGGTGCGGGTGCAGCGGGACGGCAAGTACATTTTCGACGTGTGCCTCGAGCGCGCTGCGGCCAGCGCGCAGAATCGTCTCCTGGCTCTTGCGGAGCGATCGCGTCGATGTGGCGCCCCTCGCAAGGAGACGGGCCCATCGGCAGCTGAGCGGATCTACGCGGGGGCAGCGCGCCTGAACGCGGCGCTGGCTTCAGACGCGAGGCCGCACAGCGAAGAGAAGATGAGCGCGGACGAGCTCGTGGCGTGGCGGGCCGCGCGGCTGAGCGAGGAAAAGAGCGCCGAGACAGTTGCGCGGCGACGGCAAGACGGGGGGAAGCGGCGGCGCGCAGAGCTGGCGGTGCTGCGGCGCGAGCTGGCGGAGAAGGAGGCGACTGGCGCGGCGTTCGCGGAGCAGCTCGACCTGCAGGCGTGGATCTCGCGGCTCGAGGCGGAGGCGGCAGCGGAGGAGGCGGACGAGGGGAGTGGCGCGGCGCCGGGCGCCGGGTGGCGCGCGCTGCAGGCGGCGGAGGCGGCCGCGGAGCAGGCGGAGCTTGAGGAGCGCGTCGCGGCGCTGCGCCTCACGTTGGCCGTGGTCGAGGGCGCGGGCGCGGGCGCCTCAGGGACGCAAGGAGAGCTGACGGCGGTGCGGGAGAAGCTCGCGGTGGCCGAACGGCGGCTCGCGCGGCTGCTGGGCAAGGACAATCCGGGCGAGGGTTCGGGTTCGGGTTTGGGTCATCAGCGGAGCGCCGCACTCCCCGCGCAGGATGCCGCAGCGACCGAGGGGGACGCGGCGGCCGAGGCCGAGGGCGCAGGATCGCAAGATGCTTTGCCAGACGGCGTGGGGGCAGACGCGGGGGCAGGCGTGGGGGCAGGCACGTCTGGACAGTGTTTGACGTTGTTGGCCGCGCCATACTCTGCGGCCGACGGGGCTGGCAGCGCGGCGCCCGGCGGATCGGTCACCGCGGGCCTCGCTGCGGAGCTCCGTTTGCAGTGGCGCGAGGCCGAGGACGGCCTGGCACCGTGCGTGGCCCGCCCGCCTCCCCTGGGAGAAATGTGTTGCAACCGACGCCCCATGAGAGGAATCGCGCGCCTAAGCCTAAACCTAAACCCTAAACCGCGCGGGTGGGTCAGGGGCCACGGGCGGGTGGAGCTCGCGGATGGCACGCTCGAGGAGCCGCCGGAGCCATGCATGCTGGCCTCGGTGCGCGCCGCCCCCTCCCAGCGCCCCGCTCGGGCGCGGACGCCGCGCGGGGCCCTTGAGGCAACCACTGGGGTGGCCGAGTGGCCCTGTCATGCCGGCGGTCTTGTCCACCCCGGGAAGTGCGGACCGCGTGACCCCTTGGGTGCACGGATGGGCCGCAGAGCACGGCGGACGTTGTGACCAAGCTGTGGAAGCACGGCCTCTGAGCGCGCCGGCGCAGTTGGTTTCGCAGAGTAAATATGTACATGCCTGGCCCCCGGCAGAGCGCTTTCCAGAGGCTGCTATGCCCCCCCCCTGCCGCCAGGGTGCCGCTCCTCCTGGTCTTTGGCCGCGCCGGGCGAGCGTGAGCGCGAGTGCGCGCCGGGCGAGCGCGAGCGGTGCCGCGCGCCGTGCGGCGCGGGGCGCCGGGCGTCGGCGGCGGGCGCGGGCCGCCAGTCAGCCTGGGCGGAGAAGAGCTCGGCGGAGACCGCGGCGTGCCCGTTGCAGGCGGCCTCGCATAGCGCCGTGGCGCCGAACGCGTTGGCGCCGCTGAGCATGCGCACGCGCGCGTCATGGCCGCCCTCGGCCTCGGCGATCTTGTGGAGGAGGAGGTGCACGCAGCGGTCGGCGCCGTTGAAGGAGGCCACGTGCAGCGGCGTGCTCCCCGACGCGTCCGCTGGCGCCAGCTCGTGCCCGTGCTTGAGCAGCGTCATCAGCACCTGACCAGCAGCCGCCCCACCCGCGTCGGCCAACTGACCGAGCGTGCGCACGCTGGTGGGGCGCGCGCGGGCGGGCGGGGCGAGACGTCGCGGTGGTTGCCGGCGGCGGCCCAGTGGGCGAGGGTCCAGCCGGAGAGGTCGCGGAGGCGAATGAGGGGCGTGGGGAGGCGCGCGTGGCGGAACGGCTTGTCCAGCAGCTCCGCCACCAGCCGCTCCTTTCCCTCCCGCACCGCCTTCCACAGACTGCGCCCCGCCCGCTCCTCGCGTCAGACCGCCGCCGTGCGCGACGCGCGGCGTACGCGGGGCGCTGGGCGCTGGCGGGGCGCTGGCGGGGCGCTGGCTGGGCGCTGGCTGGGCGCTGGCTGGGCGCTGGCGGGGCGCTGGCGGGGCGCTGGCTGGGCGCTGGCGGGGCGACCGCTCGGGGCGCGCGAGCTCCTCCGTCTCGTCGCGCGCGCGCCTCTCCTCCACCCGCTCCGCGTACCTGCGCCGCGCCCGCCCCTCAAGCGCTGCGCCGCGCCCGCCAGCAGGACGCCCGCGCCCTCGCGCGGGGCGCGCACCGCGCGTCTGCGGTGCGCTCTGCGAGCGCCAGCGCTGCGTCCTCGGCCGCCCGTAGCGCCGCCTCCACCCGTCGCCCCATCTCCTCCAGCGCCCGCGCCTGCCTCCGGCCCTGCCAGTCGGCGCGGCGCCGCGTGCGGCGCCGAGGCCTCGCGTGCAGGGGGCGCGGGGTGCGCGGGGGGCGCGGGGGGCGCGCGAGGGGGGGCGCACGCTCTGGGGGTTATCGAGGAGGAGCTCGGCCGTCGACTGGAGAGGCTCCATCACCTGCCCATCCGCCGACGCCGGCGGCTGCCCCGCGCCTCGCGCCCTGCACGCGTCAGCGCGCCTGCGCAGCGCGGCGCGGCGCGCGGGCGCGAGCGACCTTGCCCGAGTAACGCAGGTTGGCGCCCGCGCCGCCGCCCTCGGCGTTCACGCGCACGCTCCAGTGGTCGAGCAGCAGCTCTTCCCGCCTGTCCGCCCCTTGGAGCCATTAGCACCCGGCGCACGGGCCGGCGGGGCGCGGGGACCAACCCCAGCTCGGTGAAGCGGGTCTTGGAGAGCACGCCGCGGAGCTTGGCCGCGGACGCTGCGAGCGGGTCGGCCGCAAGGGCCAGCACGTGCCGCAACACCGTCACCCCCCCGTCGGCCTCCTCCGCGTCCGCCGCGATCGTCCCGTCGGTGAAGCACGTCACCTGCGCCCCGCCCCGCGCGCTCTCAGCGCCCCGTGCGCTGAGAGATCGCTGGCGCCGCGCCCGGCGCTCTCCCAGGCCTTCTCCGCACTCGTCGCCGGCCCTTCCGGCGCGCTGATCACCGCGCACGCTGCACGGAAACGTGCTGAAGCGCTAGACGATACCGTGACTTGAATGCGCTGGTTCTGCAGCCGCGCCGGCAACTCGAGCAACACCTCGCCTTCGTCAAGGCGCCCCATCCCCTGGTTGCGGAGCTCAAGCAGACTGCAGCCGCACCGCGCACACGAATCAGGGCTTGGACGTACCGGTCGTGAGCAACGGGCAGCGCTGCCCGCAGCGCCGCTGTGTGATCTCAGGAGGCATGGAGGGAGCGGAGGGAAGCACTTACTGCTGCTTTGCGAACGAACGGCACTCCTCAGGACCGAACGGGATGTCGTCCTCAGCCTCCTTCTGCTGCTTCTTGCCCTTGCCCTTCGTAGCCTCAGTCGCCGCGCCGCGGGGAGCGGGTGCAGCTTTCTTTGCTCCGGAAATGGGGGCAGCGCCGTCTGAGTTCTGGGGCATGCCTGCCGCCTTGCGATTGCTGCCGCTCTTCCCCGAGACCCCTGATAAAGGTGTTGCCGCACCCGGCACCCCAGACTTCCCAGAAACGGCAGACAGCGGTGTCGACGCACCCACAAGCTGCTTACGCGAACCCCCTCCGAAAGACGTCTGGGAGCCTCCCATGGAGATCTGGGCCATTTTCCTGACCGTGGGTTCCGCAGCGGGAGCGTTACTAGCGGGAGCATGATTCCCGGCTGTCGTGGCGGCCTTTAGACTGTACTTATCGTCAACGTCATCATTGGCGGTATTCTCCTCCATCGTGTCCTAGATGGAGTATGAGCCTTGGCCCGACAGGGGGGACTCTGGAACCGCTCGTCGACTGGATTCCCCGAGGCGGGCCCGAGGTCTGATGCTGCGGCTCTCGCCAAAACCGACCCCACTGCCGCTGCGCCCCACTCCTCTTCTGAGTAGCTGCCAAAAGCTTGCGCTTCCAACACGCTTTGGACGCCAGTGCCCCAGCCCCGATCAGATAGACGTTCACGCTCCTCCCAATCGTTTCAGTGCATGAAAGTTTTGTTTTCCGGTTTTAGCCGCTGGGACATAGCGGCTTCTGCGTGTGCCGGGCGATGTGGAGCGCACGTGCATACAGAAAGATAGTTTTATTGCGGAGCGGGCCATGCGAGATCCGCTGCATCCGCGCCGCTGCAGATTTACACGTCCATGGTCTTCTTATCGGACGCGGGGGCGGCCTCGGGGGCGGCCTCGGGGGCAGCAGGCTTGGAGACTTCCATCTTGGTGGCACCACCGACCGAGATGGCCTCGTTGGTCGACTCCGCGCCGCCCGAGCCCTTGCGCTGCCCAGTCGTGAGCTTGATGGCCACCAGGCGCTCCTCCTTGCTCACCTTGATTACCTGCAACCCCCGCGTGTTTTTCTCAGCCCCAGCCCCAACTGGCTCCGCGCGGCGTTGTGGCGGGGGGGCGTGCGCTGGCCGGGCGCGTCACCTCGGCGTTGAGGTCGCCGCCGAAGAAGGTCTCGTAGCGGCGCACGCGCGCGGGGTCGGCCCACACCTTGAACGGGGTATCCTGCGACTGGAAGGTCAGGGTGAATGCCAGCTCGCCCCTCTCGTTCTTCTGCTCTATGGACTGCAGCTCCGGAAAGCCCTTGCCCTCCATCACGAGGCCGAGGCGTTCGAGCGTCGAGTCGAGGTGCGCGTCATCGCCGTAGCGGTGGCGCGTCACGTCCTCCTTCACCTTGCGCAGGATGGTGTTGGCTTTCTCCTCAAACATCTTGTCCCCCTTCTCATCCGAGATCACCTCCACCGGCAGGATCTCGGCGTACTTGAGTGCGAAGCCGCCGAGCGCAATCGGAAGGCCGTAAATGAACCCCAGCGCAGTCACCGAGTTCTGCGCCCCCAGCATACCGTCAACGCCGTGCTACGCCGCGGGCGGGAGTCAGAGGAGGCTGATGAATCACACCCCGTTGGTGAAGTACGAGTAGAAGGAGCCGAAAGTGATGGCAAGACCAGCGATCAGCGTCCAGTTAGCGAGAGAGAAGCCACGGATCTGGAAGGGCGCCTCTCCTTTGGACGAGAACCCGCCGCCAGAGAGCGGCGAAAGACCATCCCTGCGCAACGAAAAGGATTGTCAGTGTCCTGTCGATACCCTCATAGAAAAAAGAATGTACTGAACCGCCCCCCTCCCCCCCAATTTTCTGCCTCGCCTCCCCAAAACCCCGATTCCACCTTACCCGCCCCCCTCTTGGAAGAGCTGCACAACTCCTGCGTCAATTCCGTCCAGCACCCAGCTCACGCACCCTCAGAGCAACTTTCCACCAATTTGTAGCCTGAAATCGCAATTTCGCTGAATACAGTACACTGGCCGAAGCCCAGCCTCCCCCAGAACCGCTCTCACCGAACGTGCTGAATCCCTGCGCGATGGAAAACTTCCACGCGGCCCCTGCTCCCCCACAAGACGCGGCCGGCACGCGTAGGGTGCGCAGCTGGAAATCGGGTGCGTACTCGCGCGGGCCAGTTTGCATGCGGAGAGCCGGAGCAGCAGCGCGCGCACGCCGGTGAACGGCGAGCTTCGACGACGCGCAAGGAGTCGCGAGCACGGCCGCACGGGCCGAGGTAAGCGCTAGCGGGGCAGCCGGCGTGAACGCGGAAACCACGGAGAGAGAAGCAGCCGCAACGGCAGCAACAGCAGAGAGACGCACCATGCTTTCAGCAAGTGCGGCTTGGCGGACGGCTGGATAGGTTGTGCGAGCCTTAAGGGTGTGGCCTTGAGTGTGTGCCGTGCTCGCCTCATTCCAGGGCTCCAATTACAACAACTTTTCGCACAAAGTCACTTACATATCCATATTCTCTCAAAAAGCCGCAACTTCCAGTCAATTCCTCAGTATTTTGGCCCTTGGCGCCCAGGAGCTCCCGATGGGATTACTGTATATGTATATATCGTGTGCCCAGCACACTCCGTCGTGCGGCGTTGTGGCCCTCCACTCGCGCTACAACGTTGTAGGCTTCCCCCGTCCGACGCACGTCAGTTGACAAACGCAAAAACCGCAGTTACGACTCCAAGATGGCTCATGCCCGTAACAAATACATGACGGGTTCTTCATTTTGGTCTGGCGACCCGGTGCACAAGTCCATCTATCGGAAAACAGTGCTTGAGTTGGGGGAGCTACGGTAGGCGAACCCGGGTCGCCCTAGTTTCCTACGACCCGTTCCTTGGGCAGGGGTTTACGGTGTTGTCGTCATCCTTGCTAGGCACTTCGCGCGTAACGTCGGGTGCTTCGACAACAGGACCAGCGTAGTCTCTGGAGGCGCCTCTTCTCTACCGGAAGTACTGGCGAAAGTGGCCGCGGCTAGCGAAAGTTTGGAGAAGACAGGTGGGCGTTTCCCAGTGCTCGGAGATTGAGCGTTTGTGCACGCTTATGGACGGCCCGTGTGGATGCCATGGCACAGATTCGGAAGCGCGCACTCGCGTTCGCAAACCCCGGTGACCTCAGCCCAGAAACAAAACCTGACTCGCGCACTCTCTCCTGCGACAGATTTTGGCCTGCGGCTCTGTGGCGGAATCAGCAGCAGCAACAGAAAGCCACCCCAGCGGCGGACTCGATTTGAGCGCGAGAGTGCAAGGAACAGCACATTAATCGCGGCGAGGCCGCTGAGACACCAACACAGTGGGGCAGAACACCTCAGAGCGCGGCGAGCGTGGCGGAATGCCGGGTTCAGGTGGCGCCCGCAGTTTCGATCCCCCCTGGCAAATCTGGTGCCTCCAACGAGCGTTGGCCCTCAATTTGAGCGCTGTGGCAGGCCGGTCGCTGCGCCCGCGGGATGAGCAGCGCTGGCGTCAGCGCAGCTCAGAGCCAGACCGCGGGTCGGCCGGCCGGTGGGCCGCCGTGCGCCCGGCAGAGCGTCGTGTTTCTGGCAAGGGCGGGGGAGGCAGAGCGGGGCGGGACGACGCTGCGGGGGACCGCAGCGTGCCGAGCGTCCTCATCTACCCTCGCCGCAAAGAGGGGCAGAACGCGCGGGCCCTCAACAACCAGAGTGCGGTGGTGCTGACGCTCCAAATTCTCGATCGCTATACTGACATGCCGCTCGTTCAAGTGCGCGTCCTGACCCTATCGCCCGTTGGTCCTGTTCTTGTTGCTATGCCACGTGCCTTGACTGCGCATACTTGAGATGTCGCGGTCGCGATCGCGGTAAAACCTGTCAGAGGAGTAGCGGCCAAGTAGCGGACGAAGAGCGGAGGACCCCGGGTGCTGACGCGCACGCGCCTCCCTCCGCAGGCGGCGAGGGACCTCGGCATCTCCAAGACGGCTCTCAAGAGCGCGTGCCGCAACCTCGGGCTCGAGCGCTGGCCGTTCCGCCGCCTTAACGACGCCGCGGGATCGGCCCACACCGTTGCCCCCGCCGCGCCGCTGTCGCACCTTAAGGCAGACGCGCGGGCTGCCGCGGAGGCGAGGTCGCGCCCGCCCTCTGGGCGCACCTCCACGGCCGCCGCGTCACCGCGGAAGCGCGCCGCCAAGGTAGTCGGTGGCGCGCTGTCGGCGTTGCCAGCGCCTGCCCGGATGCAGGGGGCATCAGGGGCCGGGGCTCCGCGCGGTGGAGGTCGCGCGGCGGCGGCGCCTGCGCCTGCGCGGCGCAAGGCGCTGCGCGCGGTGCAGCTTATGGAGCCGGAGACGGCCGACGAAATGGATTTGGCGCGGGACGGAGGCGTGTCAGATGAGGATAGCGAGAGCGTGGGAGGAGAGGTGCCGCCGTCGGTCGGCGGGACGGACAGCGGAGGCGCGTCCGGGGAGGAGGGCTCCGACGAGCGCTCCTTCACGCCCAACTTCGACTGCCGAGGCTGGCCGGGGCACCCGCACGCGGGGCTGGGGGGGTACATGGACCGCGCGGGCAGCGGCTCTCTCGGCTCTTCGCCGCTCGCGCTCGGGCGGATCGACTACCTCCACTCCGCGCGCGGCGGGCCCAATGGCGCTGGCGTTGGGGGCTCCTACTCGTTGGAGCCGCACGGCCAGCAGCCGCTGGGCCCCTCACCCTTCCACCGCCACGCCTTGGCGCCGCACGAGGCGTACCGCGGCGCGGAGCCCTTCCGTCCCGAGGCCTTCCGCCCAGACGTGTGTCGCCCGGAGGCGGGCGCGTACCACGACCACCACCAGCAGCACCAGCAGTCGCTGCAGCTCCAGCGCGCGATGCAGGAGCACTACCCGCACCCCCACCCGCACCATCGTGGAAACCCGCCGGACCAGCTGCGGCACTTCGGGCCGCCGCTGGACGCGTACGTGCGGCAGGAGCGGCTGGCGCTCGCCGACTTCTGCCATGGCAGAGAGGGCATGGACCCTTCGGGCGAGGGTTGCAGCGCGCTCGCTCGGCACCCGTTGCGCGCGCTGGGGCACCTGCACGCGGGGCACGCGCACGGCCTTGAGCCACTCAAGGTGCACGGTCGCGCGGCGCTCTCCTCCTCGGACGGCGACGACACCACTGTCATGCACGTGCGGCCCCTCCCCTCCCTGCGCCGCCCCGCCCCGCGCCCGCGCCGCTTCCCTCCCCGCGCCGCCTCCCTCCGCGCGCCCCGCCCCGCCGCGGGAGCGGGCCTGACCGCGGGCGGCGCGGGTTGCGGCGGCAGAGCACAAACGACCCCGAGTCGAGCGACGACTCGGGAGACTCGGCGCTCTCGGGGCACCTCCGAGGCTTCAGAGCGGCCCGCCTCGGAGGGGCCGCGCCGCATGACGCCGGCCCGTCTGCGGGACCCTTCGACCCTGGCTACCCCGGTGGCGGCGGGTATGGCCCGCTCGGGGGATGGCCGCAGCCTGGTGGGGATATGGGGGCGCGGGGTGCGGCGCCGCCCGGGGCGCTGGCGCCGCCCGGGGCGCTGGCGCCGTGGGACGCGGAGGCACAAGGCTTCCGCGGCGACGGCGCCGCGTCCCCGCCGCCCCCGCTGCACGCGGCGCACGGCGCGCGGCTCCCGCCGGGCGCCTCGGCCATGCACTTGGCCAGCCACGCGCCGCACCCCCACGCGCGTGGGAGTACCCAAGAGCATCTTGCGTGGGAGCACCCCGGGCTCTGGCACCACCCACATGTGCCGCTAGAGCCCTTTTGTCAACCTCCGGCCGGGCTCAGCGTCTACGGTGATGTGCAGCGGTCGTGAGTGCAGCGGTGGTGCAGAAAGCCGCGCGGCTCTCTGCGCCGCGGGGCCAGGGTGTATATGGGCACAGTCTGGAGGAAAGGGGGGGCGTTGTCGAGGATGAAGCGGAAATAAAAAAGTGTACGTACACGAGGGCTGCGCCGCGCTGGCTGGCGTCGCCCGCCCGGGCCCTGACACCTGAACCCCTGACCCTTTATGCGGCAAACATCTCTCCTCTGACCACGTCGCCCGCCGTAGGCTCCCCGCGCGGAGCCAGGTAGGCGTGCAGCGTCGCTTTCCCCCCGCGCAGCCCCTGCGCGCGCAGCAGCGCCGCAAGACTGCAGTCCAGCGTGCCGGGCGCGTTTAGCGGCGGCGGCGCTGCGCCGCAGCCGCGCGTGGCGACCTGCCGCGACGCGAAGACGCTGAAGCCGCACGCGGCGGGCGTCCAGCTGGCCGAGCCCGTGGAGGCCTCGGCCACGGCCTCGGCTGCGGGGCGCTCCGCAGCCGAGGCATTGAGCGCGCTCGAATAGCAGGCGCACACATGGCCCACCGAGGCCCCGGGCGGGACGCGCAGCGTGACCCGCACCCGCGCCGAGAGCGCCGCGGAGTGCGCGAGCACCACCACTGGCAGATCTGCCCCCGCCCCCGCAGCTTCACGCCCGCCCGCTCCCGCCCTCGCTCCCTCCCTCCCGCTCCCTGTGCGCCTGTCCGCCGCTGGCAGAGCCGATTCTACCTCGATCCTGCCAGTGCGCAGCCAGCGGCGCCTCAGAGCGCAGCCAGCGGCGCCTCAATGGCTCAAAAAGATTCCGCGGCGTGCCGAGGCCCGAGGCCGCCCACCCCACGCGCCGGGCGCGTGGGCGACAGGCAGGCGGGGCAGGCGGGCGCCGCGCCTCGACTCGGCGTCGAGCGTCACGGTCCGCAGAATTCGCGTGTCCCACAGCGGCACACCCTCTGCAAACAGTTGCTGCCGGACGTCGGACGGCTGCCAGGGGCTCGCCGCGCCCAGCACCGGCACCGCCACCACCTGCCCCGTGCTCTACCGCTCAACGCTCGCCTGTGGCGATCCACGCTGCTAGGGCGAGCGCTGTGTGCCACAGCTTGGTGCGCAGCTCGTTTCGGGCGCAGCGGGGGGCCCGGGGGCGCACCGTGTCGGCGGTCACCGTTGCACTCGCACGCCTGTCCCGAGGATCCGCCTTTCCCGAGGTGTGCGCGCGAGGCGGCGACGACGCCTTGGGACTCGGCGCCGCGACTGAAGAACCTGGTGTCGGAGGCGCTGGTCGATGGCCAGGCACCCACTCGGGGCGCGGCGGAGTGACCCTCGGCGGCAACTCGCGGCTGCAACCCTGTGCATCGGACGGACGCAAGCGTATCACGCCGAGAGTGCCGGGCCACGATCCCGTCGACGCCGCCTGAGGGGACTGCGCCACGTCAGTTCGCACGTCCTGAGCCGCCGAGCGGCGCGCGCACGCATCACACGATACAGACATGTCACAGCACTCTTCTGCAGACCGCCAAAGCACTGAAAGGGCCGCGCGAAAAGACCTCTGGAGAGCTCTGCGTTGAGGCGTTCGATGAGCCTGCCTGGTTCCACAGCACCTCGTGCGTGGGAGATTTCCCTGCGGAAGACTCCTCTGCTGAAGCAACATGGCCATGAATCGGCACGGCGGAAATGTCGATCTGTGCCCGACCACGATATCCCCCCGAGCGCGTCGCAGCCCCGCTTAGCGTTGGCGACGGGTTGTGCACTGAGTTTGACCTCTCAGGCGTAAGAGCTGCCGGGCGATCCGCTGCCTGCGTTGCGGACTCCCCAATCATTGTGCCAGTCGGTAAGACTTCTTTCTCTCTCTGCCAGGATCTACACTGACTAGCTGTCAGTGTAAAGCTTCGAGAGCTCAATGCGAAAAAGTATCTCAGGATGGTGAAAAAGGTGCGCATGGCCTTGGGCGACGTCGCTCGAGACCGCCTCGCGACTATGATGCTAGAGGCAATGACCCTCACCATAGATATTCGTCTATGCCCAATGACGACCCTGCCGTCGCTTTTCCAGAACCTAGCCGACCAGTAAGGCCCGTGTCTGATAGCGACGCGCGCACCGCAGGCCGCTCGCGGATTGCCTGACTCTGATGAAGAAGATGAGGTCAGCGATGACGAGGAACAGGATCCAACGCCACATGAGGAACTTGACATCGCAGAGAGCCGGACGGGAGTTGCCATGCCCCTGTCGCTAGGCACGCAGCGGGATACCGTCTACGCTGCAGCCTCTTCACCTACCGCCACCATC
>ENA-UOXV01003712-UOXV01003712.1-marine-metagenome-genome-assembly--contig:-NODE-3712-length-18242-cov-6.814208_pt1 | contig 18242 bp, 16 predicted proteins | sample MGYA00238165_ERZ766961 | MGnify/ENA primary metagenome ERZ766961 (study PRJEB28924, sample SAMN03173240) | marine metagenome | biome: Marine; feature: Water; material: Subsurface seawater | place: North...
ATTTTTTAGCAATTGAGATAACTAATCTAAGATTGGCCTCAATCATTTCTTTTTTTGCTTGATTAGCAGTTCTTTGTCCCGACTGTATTTCCCTAACTTTTTCTTTAAATTCAATAGTATTTTGATTAGCTATTTTTGATAAATTTAATATTTCTTTATAAACTTCTTTGAGTGGATCCCCATATTTATCAAATAAATTTTTAAATCTTTCATCAGAGGAACACATAAATTTTTGATAAATTGAGAAGCTGTCCTTTAAACTATGATGCTTTAAAAAAACATCTCTAGGAATTTTAGTCTTATTAGAAAAATTAAGGATTGTAACCTCTTTAGCTTGAATTTCTTTATTAATTGAATAAAGGTGAGTAATAATTTCTTCCAATTTATGTGGCTTGATTTTAATCTCAACAAAATATGTAAGAATTTCGTTTTGAAATTTTGTTAGATCTTTTAATAATTTTGTATCCACAATTTTAGTGATATTTTTATTTTTTTTAATCTTGGTTATATTCTCAGATAATATTAGAACTCGATCTAACTTTTTTAAGATTTCTGGCTTATAGAAATCTTCGATAACTGAAATTGAGAAGCTCTCATTTTCTAAGTCTTCGCTAGTAGTCTCTTCTAGTTTTTCTTTTTCTACTTCAATACCTTGATCTTTAAGTAATTGTTGCTTTTCTTTAACTAATGCTTTTTTTCTGTCATTAATAATTTTTTGAATTTCTTTTCTTTTAGATGAATTCGAGTAAGGATCATTATCTTCATTAAAATATTCATCAAAATCAACTATTTCTCTTAAATTAATTTCACTATTTTTGACTTCCTGTACCCACTTTTTTATAATATCAAGAGATGCCGGACATTCTAAAATTGAATTCATCATTTTATCAAGACCAGATTCAATTCTTTTAGCAATGGCTATTTCACCCTCTCTTGAAAGTAATTCAACATTACCCATTTCCTTTAGATACATTCTTACAGGATCGTCACTTTTTACAGTTGGTGCTTTTTCTTCTTCCTCCGAGTCATCTTCTTTATTAGATGAGCTATCAGAATCAGAAGAGGAATATTTAACTAAATATTTATGAAGGTCTTCATCAATACTTTCAATATATTCAATAAAGTCTTTTGTTGTAATGATAGCATCTTCTTTTTTACTAAAAGACTTAATATAAATTAAACATTTAGCTACAACCTCTTTATCAAATTCTTTTAGTATTAAATCACTTAATGATTTTTCGTTCTCCAAATATAAAAACTCTTCAGCAGTAAGAGTCTTTTTAGAAACGACAGTTTTAGGTTTTTTTACAGCTGTTGAAACTTTTTTTTTTGCGTTAGTAGCTTTCGAGGATTTAATTTTTTTATCTGTCTTTTTTATCATTTATAACTATTTATATAATTTAGCGCTTTTTCTACTTCTAAGTAAAGATCACCTTTAAAAGGGTAATTAGCAAATCTACATAACCTGCGAATCTCCCTAGAAAATAGTTGATTTTTTGTAAAATTCAATCCCTTTAAGTCAAGTAATTCAAATAAATCTGATGGTGATTTATTAAAATGCATAGTTTTGGTAATTAGTAGTCTCACATCCTCAAAAATACCATCAAATTTTGAAGTTAAGAGCAGGTCATAAATCTCTTCCCTACCCTTATGGTTTTCGATAAAAGCCAAAATTACTCCAGCACAAAATTTAGATTTGAGATCATTTTTAATATCTGAACTTATATTACTTGTAACTGAGTTTTTGGTTTTAACTAATTGAAAATCTTTAAAATATGATTTCAGAATATCTTTGAGATCCTTATTAGCTGTATCTTTGATTAATTGATTTAAAAATTTTTTTCCTTTGTATTGTGTTTCTAAATTTTGACTCAATGAAAATTTTTCAAGATACTTGTCAATAAATTTTTCGATCGATAAGGGGGCATTAAGAATATCCTTCAAATATTGAATTTCATTATCATCGATTAACTGATCTGGATCTGCATCTTTAGGTAGTAATACAAATTTTACACCCAACTCAAAGTTCTTATCCTTAATTAAATTATCTAAAAGTCTAAGCGTGGAATTTCTTCCTGCCATATCTCCATCAAGACAAATAATACATTCAAAACCTCTTTTAACTATTTCAATAATTTTTTCATGATTAATGGAGGTTCCAAGAGGTGCAACAACATTTTGAATTCCATTTTGATGCATTTTAATCACATCAAAATACCCCTCTGTTATAATTACTTTTTTTTCATTATTTTTTGTTATAGCGGACTCATTGAATAATATATTTTTTTTCTTAAAGACTTTTGTTTCACTGCTATTTATATATTTAGGCATATCATCACCTACAGTTCTTGCTCCGAAACCAAATACTTTATTTGAGTTACTTATGATAGGAATTATGACTCTATTTGAAAAAAAAGAATAAATATTATCATTATTTTTTTTTATAATAGCAGCCTTTAAAAGCTCGTCTTCAGTAAAATTATTGAATAAGTTTTTAATAAAATCTTTCTGATTAGAAAGAGAGCCCAGCTTGAAGTAGTTAATACTTTCATCATTAAACATTCGAATTTTTTTAAAATAATTTAAATGAACTTTATTTTCAAATAACTGTTTATGAAAATAATCTTTAGAAAATTCATTAATATCATAAATATTTTGATAATCTTGACTTCCTTTATATGACTGTAATTGAACTCCGGCTTTATCTGCTAATTCATTCAATGCTTCTTTAAAGGTATAACCTTTGACCTTTATTAAAAAATCAAAAATATTCCCACCTTCTCCTGTACTAAAACACTTAAAAATTTTTTTCTCTTCATTTACTGAAAATGACGGGGTTTTTTCATTCTTAAAGGGGCTCAAACCAAAAAAATTAGAACCTTTTTTTTTAAGAGAGATATGTTTTCCGATAACCTCGACAATAGATGTCCTCTCTATGATTTCTCTTATCGTATCGTTTGACATTATCTAATTTAGCAGAGTATTGACAATTTTAGATGCCAAAGAAAGGTCTATTTCATCTGAGTGATTGGATTTTAAAATACCCATTAACTTACCAAAATCTTTTTTCTCTAGACTTTTTTCCGTAATGTACTTTTTAATTAGATTTTCTGTGTCTTTATCGTTTAAATATTTTGGCAGGAAAGCCTCTAAATAGCTTAAATCATAGTTTATGATTTCGATTTTTTCATGATCTTTTGCCTGAATTAAGTACTCCTTAGTTTCATTTTTTTGTTTAACAATAGTTTTTATAACTTTCTGAAAAGAACCATTTGTAATTTTTGAAATATCTCTTTCTAGATTCTCTTTTATTAATAGATTTTTAAGTTCTGAAAGAACATTTCTCGATACAGCTAAAAGTTTTTTATCACCAGCTTTTAGAGCATTTTTTACATCAATATTAATTTTTTCAGCTAAACTCATTTGAAAATCTCCTTTAATAATATACTAATACACATGATTTAATATGGCTGTAATTGATAATTCCCAAATACATAATTATCAAGAAGGTTTTTTAATTTACGACGAAACCTATATTTTTAAGGGCAAATTTTTATCCTCGCAACCCTCAATAATCTCTGAAATCTGCTTTAATACTTCTATGACTGGCTATCAGGAGACTATGACCGATCCTTCCTATAAATCACAATTTATAACCTTCACCTTTCCTATGATTGGTATTGTTGGAACTAATAAAGAGGACTATGAGTCATGGAAAATTCATGCCTCTGGTATTGTAATCAAAGAATTGGTATTTGAGTCTTCTAATTGGAGATCTACTGAGAATTTTATAAAATGGGTAACTAACCAAAATTCTTCAATTTTTTGGGATATTGACACAAGAGCCTTAACATCTGTAATTAGAAATAAGGGACCTAAAAATGTTATGCTTTGTTCAAAGGAATTTTTTTCTCAAAATTCTATTAAAGACATAATAAAAAAGATAAATAGTTATAAAAAACTAGAAGAAGATGATGTTATTGCTGACTATACATCACAATTAGAGAAAAAAAGCTATAATGCTAATGGTAAATTTAAAATAGCTTTCCTTAACTTTGGTGCGAAAGACAATATTAAAAAAAGCCTGATCGATCGAGACTGTGCCATAGATGAGTATGATATGAATTTCTCATCTCAAGATATAATTAATAAAAATTATGATGGAATTTTTTTAAGTAATGGTCCTGGAGATCCTAAACTTGTATTTGAAAATATAAAAAAAGATTTAAATTTAATTATTGAAAAAGAAATTCCTATTTTTGGAATTTGTTTAGGACACCAGATACTAAGTTTAGCATTAGGTGCTGAAACAAAAAGAATGAAAAAAGGTCATCGTGGCGCAAATCACCCTGTAAAAAATTTAATAAATGAGAAAGTTGAAATTACATCACAAAATCATGGTTTTGTTGTTAGTGGATCTAATGTTCCTAAAAATCTAGAAATTACTCATTTATCTTTATTTGATAACTCTATCGACGGTATGAGATCAAAAGACAAACCTATATTTTCTGTTCAATACCACCCTGAGTCAAGTCCAGGTCCTCATGATAGTAGGTATTTATTTGATGATTTTATTAATCTTATGGAAAAACATGCCAGCTAGAAAAGATATATCTAAAATACTTGTTATAGGATCAGGCCCAATTGTAATCGGTCAGGCATGTGAGTTTGATTACTCAGGCAGCCAGGCTTGTAAAGCCCTCAAACAAGAGGGATATGAAGTAATATTAATCAATTCTAATCCAGCTACAATTATGACAGATCCTGAGTTTGCAGATAAGACTTTTATAGAGCCTATAAATTCCGAAATTGTAAAAAAAATCATAATTGAAGAAAAGCCAGATGCGATACTTCCAACAATGGGCGGTCAAACAGCCTTAAATGTTATAAGGGAATTAAATAATGAAAAATATTTTGATACAAGTCCAATAAAGATTTTAGGTGCTAGTCCAAGATCAATTGATGTAGCGGAAGATAGAGAGCTTTTTGCGAAAGCTATGGAAGAAATTAATTTAAAAACTCCTTTTAGTATAATTGTTGATGATAAATCTGATTTAGAAAAAATTAGCCATGAGGTGCAATATCCCATTATAATGAGACCTTTTTATACTTTAGGTGGCACAGGAGGAGGTATAGTAAATAATCAAATTGAATTTTGTGCAAAAGTTCAAAATGCTATTGATCTTAGCCCTGTTAAAAAAACTTTAGTTGAAGAATCTTTAATAGGATGGAAAGAATTTGAGTTTGAAGTAGTAAGAGACCATAAAAATAATTCAATCATTATATGTTCTATTGAAAATTTGGACCCAATGGGAGTTCATACGGGCGACAGTATTACAATAGCTCCTGCCCTCACTTTAACAGATAAGGAGTATCAAGATCTAAGAAACCAAAGTATTGCAATTTTAAAAAAAATCGGAGTTGAAACGGGTGGCTCCAATGTTCAATTTGCTCTTAATCCTTCCAATGGGAGAATTTTAGTAATTGAGATGAATCCGCGGGTAAGCAGATCATCTGCACTAGCTTCTAAAGCAACTGGTTTCCCAATTGCAAAAATTGCTGCTTTATTAGCTGTTGGTTATTCTCTTGATGAGCTTGATAACGATATTACAAAAGTGACACCAGCAAGCTTTGAACCAGTCATCGATTATATAGTAACAAAAATACCTAAATTTAATTTTGAAAAATTTAATGGTACTCCTTTAGAGTTAAACACCGCTATGAAATCTGTTGGTGAAATAATGTCTATTGGAAGAACTTTTAAAGAGTCGATTTTAAAAGCTTTATACTCAATAGAATCTGAAACATATGGATTTGAAAAAAACCACTCCCTATTAAATATTAAAAATGAAGAACTAAAAGAAGAGTTAGCCAAACAGCGACCTGATAGACTGCTTTTAGTAGCAGAGTCGATAAGAAGAGACTTTACTTTGTCACAGATCAACACATTAACTTTTATTGATATGTTTTTCTTAAGAGAAATTAAACAAATCATAGATATTGAAAAAGATATTGTAAAAAAAGATGGCGATTTAGATGAAGATTTTTTAATTTATATCAAGAGTATAGGTTTCTCTAGTCAACATATTGCAAATCTTTCAAAACTATCTCTTCGAGATGTATTTGAAAAATTAGAACATTCTAATATAAAAAATATTTTTAAAAGAGTAGATACGTGTGGTAATGAGTTTGACTCATCTACAGCTTATCTTTATTCAACATTTGAAAAAGAGATAAATGCATTTAGTTGTGAAGCAAGACCAGAGAGTAAGAAAAAAATTATAATTCTTGGTTCAGGTCCTAATAGAATTGGACAAGGCATAGAGTTTGACTATTGCTGCGTGCAAGCTGTAAAGGCATTTAAAAAACTTGGATTTCAAACAATTATGATTAATTGTAATCCTGAAACTGTGTCAACAGATTACGACACATCTGACAAACTATATTTTGAGCCTTTAGATTTTGAATTTGTTAAAAATATTATTGATAAAGAAAATGAAATAGGTGAAGTGTCAGGTATAGTAGTGCAATTTGGTGGTCAAACACCGTTGAGAATTGCAAATAAATTAAAAGAATATGATTATAAAATTCTTGGTACTTCTTTTGATGCTATTGATATTTCAGAGGATAGAGAAAAATTTCAAAAATTAATTTTTGAGATAGGCTTAAAACAACCAAAAAGCGATATCTCTATTGGAACTAAAGAATTATTAAATAAATCTGAAAAGCTTAATTTTCCAATTTTGCTGAGGCCATCATATGTTATTGGCGGAAGAATGATGGAAAAAATGAATAACCTATCTGATGTTAAAGATTATATAGATCAAAATTATTGGGCTCTTGAAAATAATGTAATTTTAATAGATGAATTTCTTAAAGATGCAACTGAAGTAGATGTTGATATTTTAAGAGATAATCAAGGATCAGTCATGATAGCAGGAATTATGGAGCATATTGAAGAAGCTGGTATTCACTCTGGTGATAGTGCTTGTTCTATTCCAACTTTTTCTCTAAATAAAAATACTATTAACGAAATCAAAAAATTTACAATCAATCTTGCTAATTCTCTTAAAACAATTGGATTAATGAACGTGCAATATGCCGTTAAAGATGATGAGATTTATATATTAGAAGCTAACCCAAGAGCTTCTAGAACTATTCCTTTTTTGGCCAAAGCGATAGGAATTCCTTTCATAAGAATTGCTGCAAGCCTGATTGCTGGTAATACTATAAATAAAGAACTTTTAAAAATTGATACCAATGTATTGCCTTATTATGCCATTAAAGAAGCTGTATTTCCTTTTAATAAATTTCCAAATACAGATGTGATATTAGGGCCAGAAATGAAAAGCACAGGTGAGGTAATGGGGATTGATAAAGATTTTGATATGGCCTTTCTTAAAAGCCAATTAGCTGCAGGTCAAAGAATAAATAATATTAAAAATATATTTATTTCTGTCAAAGACGATGACAAAGAAGCTATCCTAGCGATTGTGAAAGAGCTATCTGAATATGAATTTAATATCTATACTACAAAAGGAACAAATCTGTTTTTGAAGAAAAATAATATTAATTCCATCGTAATTAATAAAGTAGTGGAGGGCTCGCCTCATATTGTTGAGTACCTTAGTCAGTCTAAAATAGATTTAGTTATAAATACTACTGAAAATAAACAGGCAATTAGAGATAGTTTTACAATTAGAAGAACGGCTGTAGACTTAAATGTTCCCTATTATACTAACTTGAGAAGCGCAAAAATACTCTGTAAATCCATTATAAAGCTTAAAAATACTGACCTTGAAGTAAAACCTATACAAAAACATCATATTTATAGCAATAAAAATTCATTTGAATTTTAGCAATAAATTCAATAGGTTCATCTGACCTTTTTATGAAGGTTAAATAGAGGAAAAATGGATAAAATACCAATGACAGAAGATGGGCAAAAAAGGCTCATTGAAGAATTAAAAATACTTAAAACAGTTGAAAGACCTTTAATTGTAAAAGCTATAGCTGACGCAAGATCAAATGGTGATTTGTCAGAAAATGCTGAATATCATGCAGCAAGAGAGAAACAGAGTTTTATTGAAGGACGAGTCGCTGAAATAGAAGATATTATATCAAAAGCAGAAATAATTGATGTTTCATTATTGTCAGGCAGTGTTGTTAAGTTTGGCGCATCAGTGACTATTATAAATCTTGAAGATAAAAAAGAGTCTAAATATCAATTAGTTGGTGAATTTGAAGCTGACATTGAAAGTAAAAAAATATCTGTTACCAGTCCTATTGCAAGAGCATTAATAGGCAAAAAAAAAGGGGACTACATAGAAGTATCAACTCCTAAAGGTATTACCTCCTACGAAATTAAATCTGTTAGATTTAAATAATCTTAGTTGAATAAAACACAAATTCTTACAATCAGTGAAGGTGCTGCAGGCATGAAAAGTCAAATCGAAGGATTGGCAAATTTGATTGGGTATCCCTATAAAAATATAGACTTAAAGATATCCTTTTTATTTAAATACCTTCCTGTGCAGATGATCCCCTCCTCTACAATGATAATTAATAACTTGGAAGATTTTAAAATCGAGACTCCTACAATATTAATAAGTTGTGGAAAAAAAAGTGTAAAGGCTTCAATCGCATTAAAAAAAAAATATAAAAATATTTTTAATATCCATATTCAAAACCCTAAGAGTTCTTATAACTACTTTGATTTAATCATTGCTCCTAAACATGATGGTTTAAATTTGGTTAATTGCATAAATACAACATTTGCGATTCATAATATTAAGTTCAAAAAAAAAAATAACCTGAACGGGAAATTATTAATTAATTTTATTTTAGGAGGAAAGAATAAAAATTTTAAATTTGATAAATATGTTCAAGAAAATATTCATCATGAAATAAACCTTTTAAGTAAAAAATATTTTGTACGGATTATACCATCTAGGAGAACACCAAATTCTCTGATTGAAAAATTTCAAAATGAAAAAATTAATAATACTAAATTATACACCAATACAAACGATCCTATTAAATATGGAAATTTTCTATGTAATGCTCTAGCTAATATAGTAACTTGGGAGTCGATATCTATGATATCAGAGTGTGTTTACTCGGGAGTTGGAACTTTTATTTATGCTTTCGAAAAAGGTAGATTACCAAAAAAATATGAAAATTTTCATAAAAACTTAATTGAAAATAAATTTATTAAAAACTACTCTATTGATTTTAAACCTTTTAATACAACCATAGATGAAGATTTATCAGAATTAAAAAATAAGATCTTGAATAAAATTAATGAGTCGCCTACTTTTAGAACTTAAATATGTCATTAAGAGATTCCTTATTAAATAGATCTAAAGCTTTTAATTTACCCTTTAATCATTGGGAAATAAGTAATCCCCTTACTAAAGATATGATTAAAGAATTACAAAATGTTAGTATTTCTGAGGCACCTAGATCTTTTGATGGTACACGCGCAGCAGATGGCGGTGGTGATGGAATTGATGGTAAACTTAGGGTTTTTCTTGAAAAAGATAATGCCAATTTACTTCCTTATGGACATCAATTAATTGAAGATTTAAGAAATAAGGAAGTTATTGATGTTATTGAGGAAAATATAAAAAAAAAAGTAACCAATTCCTTTATTAGAATTGAATACATTGCTGACAGGAAGGGTTTCTGGCTAAAACCTCACACAGATATTAAAGAAAAACTCATGACTATGATGTTGTTCATAAATCCCCACAATGAATCTGAGCAATTAGGTACTGACTTTTATGACAGTGAAATGAAATTAGTTAAAACTGTTCCCTATAAACATAATACAGGTTATTACTTTGCCTCAGGTGGAAATACTTGGCATGGATTAGAAAAAAAAGAAATCAAAATAGAGAGAAGATGTATGCAAATTAACTACGTTACATTTCCTACAAGCTGGCCTGTAAAAAAATGAATGCAATTGAGAATGTTGTAATTATAGGTTCTGGACCTGCTGGATACACTGCAGCAATTTATACAGCTAGAGCTAATTTAAAACCAATAATGATCTCTGGTCTACAACCAGGCGGTCAATTAACTATTACAACTGATGTGGAAAATTATCCTGGATATGAAGATCCCGTTCAGGGGCCTTGGTTAATGGAGCAGATGAAAAAACAATCTGAAAATGTTGGTACAAATGTCATAAGCAGCATGGTAACTTCTGTTGATCTTAATTCTAAAGTGAAAAAAATTATTCTTGATGATGGAACTGAAATTCATTCAAAGACAGTGATCATTTCAACAGGAGCTCAGGCAAGATGGTTAAACGCCAAAAATGAAGATAAATTAAAAGGCTTTGGAATATCCGCTTGCGCTACTTGTGATGGATTTTTTTTTAAAGATAAAATTGTCGCTGTAGTTGGTGGTGGTAATTCTGCAGCAGAAGAAGCCTTATTTTTAACAAATTTTGCCTCTAAAGTTTATTTGATTCATAGGAGAGATAAACTTAGGTCTGAAAAAATACTTCAAGACAGATTAACTAAAAATTCAAAAATAGAATTTTTATGGAATAAACAAGTGGAAGAATATCTTGGTGATAAAAACTTAAATGGAGTCTTATTATCCGATACAATAACAAGTGAGAGAACTGAATTACAGATTGATGGTCTCTTTGTAGCTATTGGGCATGATCCTGCAACTAGAATATTCAAAGATAAATTAGATATGGATAACGACGGTTATATCATCACGAAGCCGGATAGTACTGAGACTAATATTAGTGGTGTTTATGCAGCTGGGGATGTTAAGGATAAAATATACAGACAAGCTGTTACTGCAGCAGGTATGGGATGTATGGCCGCCTTAGAAGCAGAAAAATATATTTCTGAGGGTAATTAAGGAGAGAGTTAACCTTGTTTTGCTTTCATTCGAGGGTTAATTTTATTAATTACGAATAATTTACCCTTTCTTTTAACAAGTTGGTTGTTTTTGTCTCTAACTTTAGCGGTTTTAAGTGAACTTTTAATTTTCATAATATTTAATTTTTGATAATCTAATATCATTCGAAAACTATGTCAATCCAAGAAAAAATCAATCAAATTATAGAAAATTTTTCCTATTTTGATAATTGGGAAAATAGATATGAATATGTTATTGATTTGGGCAAAAAAATTCCAAAAATCGATCAAAGTCTAATGATAGATGAATTTAAAGTTCAAGGATGTACTTCAAATTTATGGGTAATACCTAAGGTTGATGGTGATATAATATCTTTTAATGGTGCTAGTGACTCAGTGATAGTGCAAGGTCTCTTTGCCATTCTGTCAACTGTATATAGTGGCGAAACAGCTAAAGAAATAATAAATAACCCCCCTAACTTTTTAGAAAAAATTGAACTGAAGGAACATTTAGGCCCCTCAAGAGCTAATGGTTTAAATTCTCTTATTAAGCATATTAACTCAATTGCAAAAAACAGTATAATTTAATTTAGATTTTATTTTAATCTTTTTTTTTCAATCTCTTGTGGTAGTTTCACAAAATGAAATTTATTAAAATTATTTCAATACTATTATTAATAACAACTAATATTTTTGCTAAGGAGGATATTATTAATTTACAACTTAAAGACGGTATAGTCAAAATCAAGACCTTTGATGATAAGGCACCTAAACACGTAGAACATATTAAAAAACTAATTTCTGAAGGACGTTATGATGGCGTAGTATTTCATAGAGTTATTGATGGATTTATGGCACAAACTGGAGATGTACAATTTGGAAATTCAGACTCAGAAGATTATGATTTGAGGAGAGCTGGTACAGGTGGGTCAGGTCAAAATATTGATCAGGAATTTAATGACACCCCTCATTCAAAAGGAACTCTTAGTATGGCAAGATCTAGTGATCCTAACAGTGCTGATAGTCAATTCTTTATATGCTTTGATGATGCACCTCACTTAGATGGTCAATACACTGCGTGGGGACAGGTAATTGAAGGAATGGAATTTGTAGATATGATCAAAAAGGGTGATCCTATGAAAAATGGATCTGTTGATGACCCTGATAAAATTATGAAAATGTGGATTGATTAATATTACTATCTTTGTGTAATTTTTAGTTCAATTCTTCTATTTGATTTTAAATCTTCTGGGGTTTCGCCTAAGTTAATTGGCTGATTATCACCATATCCATTTGCGGAAAGCTTATTAGAAGGTATGCCCTGGGAGATAAAGAATTTTACGACCTCTAAGGCCCTTGCGTGAGATAACTCCCAATTTGAAGGAAATCTATCTGTGTAAATTGGAATTTTATCTGTATGGCCATCAATTTGTAATATCCAATTTAAATCCGTAGGAAGCTCGTCAATCAATTCAATAATAACTTGAGATATTGAAACTAGAGCATTTTTACCTTCAGGCTGTATTGTTGCACTTCCAGAAGAAAATAAAATTTCAGATTGAAAAACAAACCTATCACCTTGAACTGAGATTTGAGATTTGTTTGATAGTAGTTCACTAAGTCTTCCAAAGAATTCAGAGCGATACTGCTGTAGTTTAAATAACTCACTTGTTAACACTCTGTTGAGCCTTTCACCTAGATCTCCAATTTCAAGCTTACTCTGAGCCATTTCTAGTTCTTTGATTTCTAAAATATTATTAAGAGTTAAAATTTCACTAGTTAAGACTTCTACATTATTAGATAGATTAGCTATCTTGACTAGAGCTTGCTCTAAGTCTTCGTTCCTTAATTTAGCTTGAGTATTTAATTCGTCTAGCTTGCCTGCTAGGTTTTGATTCTCAATATTTAATGAAGTTAAATTTTCTGAAAGAGACGACTTTTCTTGGTTTGAAGAAAATAAAGAGTCTAGTAGTGAGCTTTGTTCAGATTGGAGAGTTAGTATATCGGATTGCATTAATTTATTTTCATCCAAGCTAACAGATAACTCATTAGTAATTTGTGTTATAATATCGTTAAGAGCCTTCATGTCTAGATTTTGTTGATTAACAACTTCAGATAAAGATTTAATATCAATATCTTGATTTGAAATAATTACTTCTTTTTCAGAAATAATTTCTTCTTTTTCAGAAATATTTTTTTCTTTTTCTAATATATTTTTTTGAGTGTCAGTTAAAGTTTCGTCTTGGTAAACAATAGTCTCATCTTGAATATCAATTGTATTTTCTAAATTTTGAATCTCTTCATTCTTACCAACAACTAAATCACCAAGATAAACTTGAGATACGGTAAAAAGAAGTACTATAAAAATTATAACCATGAGTGTCGATGCTAAAACATCAACGAAACCAGGCCATATTATACTATTATCTTCTAATTCAGATGATTTTGATAAATAACTCACTTGTCGTCTTTAAGATGAGAAAGGGTTTTGCTAACTATTCTTAATTCATCTTGGATCTTATCTTTAATATCTTTATTTACTTCTTTTAAATCAGACACTAAAGATTCATCTCTAGATTTAATAGTTTTTTCAATTGATGATAGACCAGAAACCATTGAATCTAATTTTTCTAATATTTGCTCATTAATAGAGACTGCATAGGCATATTGTGATGATTGAGACGAACTACCTGTCTCCCCTTGTGCCATAGGATTTTTACTTTTATAAAATAATCGAATTTGTGACTCACAAAATTCATAGTAGCTTTGCTTAACACCCTTAACAATAATTTCATAAAGTCCCAGTATGAGGGATACAACCAGACCAAATAATGATGAGGTAAATGCTATGGTCATACCAGTCAAGGGAGACTTAAGGCCTTGCTGTAATGTTGAAAAAAAATTACCAAAGTTTTGATCATCGATACTCAAACTATCAATCACATTAGCTACGCTACCAATTGTCAATAATAATCCAAAAAAAGTTCCAATTAAACCAAGAAAAACAGCGAGATTAATTAAGTATTTTGACAGATCTCTCCCAGACTCAATTAAACTTAAAAGTTCATCGAGAATATCATTTAAATTTTTGTTAGATGCTGGTGACTTGCCAATAATACCTAAATTTAAAGCTAAAGATTTAGTTATAGGGTATGAAGCAAGAGACTGATCATTAATTCTTAATTTTCCAAAAGCAACAGAATTCATAAATCTGTATTCTGAAAACAATGAAAAAATTTTAATTGAATTAAGGGCAAAACCAATAAATAGGGTTAGGATTATTAGTCCATTAATATAGGGATTGGAATTGTAATAAGTAATTATTTGATCGTATCCCACGACAAATACAATGACGATTAAGATAGATAAAAAAACATAACCAAGGAAGCTTTTAACCATAAATTTATTTTACAGGTAAATTTATAATTTAAAACAGTTAAAGTTCATGATTTTGGTGGGCGTGACAGGATTCGAACCTGTGACCCCTTGCATGTCGAGCAAGTGCTCTAACCAGCTGAGCTACACGCCCTTATTTTAAGGATAATTGATCTTATAATGCAAAAAAGAGGCAGTGAATACAAAAATATATTAATTAAATGAATACTTTGAAAATAGTATTTTAATTTCATTTAATTTCAAAATTCTTAAGGAAATTAAATAAATCAGAATACCTACAACTAATTTTAAGATTAAATCTATATATTGATTTTGAATTTGAAATCTAGAAACGAGTAATAAAGAGAGACTTAACGTAACCAAAGCTATAAATATTTTAAATATTTTTTTTATATTAAATATTTGAATATTTGCATAAAAGGAAGGAACTTTAAGTTTTAAAATCAATAATTGAAATAAAACATTAAACCATACGCTAACTACACTAGAAAAAGCTAAGCCTTGGACACCATACTTTTCATAAACTGCATAACAAATAAGTAAGTTAATTAAAAAAGTAGGAATAGATGCAATTATGGGTAAATGAACTTTTTGATAAGAATAGAATATTTGATTTAACATTCGAGAAACCATGTAAGCTGGAAGAGAAAATGCATAGATTATTAATAATGATGATGTTGTTTTTATGTCATTTGAATCAAATTTTCCCCTTCCAAAAAGAACGGAAACAATATCTTCACTAATCAATAACAAACCAACACAAGAGGGTGCAGCAAAAATTAAACAAAACACAATGGATTTATTGAATGCGTCTGAACATTTTTTTTCATCATCGATATTTTTAGACAAATAAGGAAGTAATGTAGTCGATATAGCTACAGCTATTAAAGCAAAAGGTAAATCTATCACTCTGTCAGCGTAATACATTTGACTAATAGCCCCTCCCCCCACAAGAGATGCAAAAATCATAGAAACAAAAATATTAAGCTGAACAATTCCAGATCCAACGATAGCTTGAAGAATTCTTATAAAAAACATTTTGATGATTTTTATTAAGGGTCGAGTAAGAGAAAATGTTAAATGAAAAGAAATTTTTAAAATCTTAAAATTAATCAGTAATAATATTAATTGAATGCTGCCTGATAATAAAATAGCCCATGCTAATTGAATATGAGCATGATCTTTAAACACTAATAACGTAATTATCATTGCTGAATTTAGAATTACGGAAACAATTGAAGGAGTGAAAAAATTATTATTTGCATTTAAAATTGAACTGAGCAGAGAACTCAAAGAGACAAAAATTAAAAATGGAAATGTAATCTTAAGTAAAAAAATACTATTTTCTAATAATAAGTAATCCTTCGTGAAGCCTGGTGCGAGAAGTGAGATAACTAACTCTGTTTGAAAAAAAACAAAAAAACTTAATGCCGTTGTTATAATTAAAAAAGAAATAAAAATTATTGAAAAAAAAATTTCTGTTTCTGATTTGGATTTAGCCTTATGATCCAAATACAAAGGAATAAAAACACTATTTATTGCTCCCTCCGCTAATATTCTTCTAAATAAATTTGGCAATCTAAAGGCAAACATAAAAGCATCAGAAAGAGCAGATGCACCTAAAAAATTAGCAAACAAAACATCTCTGAACATTCCAGTAATTCTAGATAAAAGAATATTCGAACTAATTTTTGATAAATTATTAAGTTTCATGTTCTCAATTAAATTAAAAGAAGTGGATTAGGCATTATTAGGAAATTCTTTTGAGATAATTTCCATTAATTTAAGTAAATCTATATAACCTGGAACAATCTCATTTCCAATAATTAATGCTGGCGTTCCATTTAATCTAAAAAGATCAGCAAGCGCTTTATGTTCCTTAATTTTATTAGTAATTTGAACAGAGTTGATATTTTCTTTGATTGACTTAATATCAATACCTCTTAAAAAAAGATCAGCAAAGATTTCTGGTAAATCAGATCTTCTTTCTGATGAATAAAGATAATTATGAACTTTTTCAAAATCACCAGTCAAATTTGCCGCCATTGCAATCTTTGCTAGGTCGACGGAAAAATTACTCAAAATTGGTAGTTGTATAATCTCCACTCTTAAATTTTTATTATCAGCAAATAGTTCAAGCAAAACATCATGGAATTTTTGACAATAACCACAATTATAATCAACAAATTCATAAATTGTAGTATCTGCATTGTTAAAACCAATAAACATACTATTTTCATAAGATTTTAGCTCTTGAATTAATTCTTTATTTTTACTATCTAGCTGTGCTTTTTCAATTTTTGATTGTTCTATTTGAAATTTTTTTACTGACTCTAAAATCAATTCAGGATTCTCTGAAATAATTTTTTTTATAAGGGGTTCTAATTCATTGAGTTGTAATGACTGATTATTTTCGGGAAAGTTTAGAAAGTTGGAATTTTGAATTGTATTATTTTGTTGAGTGTAAGTTGAATAGAAAAAATAGATTAAATAGCAGAATAATATTGCAATAATCAAAAATAAAATATTTTTGATAGAAAAAGTATTTCTTTTTTTTGTATATAATCCCATTATTGAAAATTTAAACTAATATGAACAATATATCTAGGTCAAATAACTACTAGAGTAGAATGGAGTGGATTTCTTGAAAATTGTCATTTTCTGCACTTTGCTTGAAAAGTGAAATTTTTTCAAAATCAATACAATCAATGTTTTGAAATAATTTTTTGAGATTTTCGGTCAAATACATTTGATTATTTTTTTGAATATCATCAAAGATTAGTACTGAAATATAATATTGTGAGTCTTGAAAAAGATAAGGATCTCCCCAAATTTGATAATTAATGATCTGACGTTCAGTTAGTTCACCGAATTGAGTAATATCTTTTTGATAATCAGAAGGACTTAATACCTTCCTGAATTCATCAAACCTTCTTACAATTTGATTAATAAAAAATTCAAAGTTAAAGTTTTTTTTTAACTCTACTATGAAGGCACCATTATGATCTTTGAGATTATATTCTAACTGCTTAAAACTAAGATCAGTAGGGATTTCAATTTCATTTTTAATACGAGAGATACTTAAAATTAAGTTTTTTTCATTTTCTATATTGTCTATGTAAAAAGGTGATTTAATTTGAATATAAAGTTGATGTTGAATTTTTGACTCAAATTGATTTTTTAACGATTTATTTTCTCTATAAAAATCAGAAATTATGTGAATAAAATTCTGATTGGGTACAAAGTTAATAGCGTATCTAGGGAATTGAATATAGCTTGTCATTTAATAATTTTATTTAAAAATATATCAGAAAATCGAACTTCTAATATTAATTTCATAATTAAAATTACTATAACTGTGTATATAAATCTGAAAAATAAAATTCCACTTATATGACTTCCTAATAAAAGTATAAGTATTGTATCCTCAATTATGCTGTGGCATAAGCCTAAAAATGATAAAGATAAGAAAACATCTTTTTTACTAATTTCTTTTTTTTTAGCTTCTTCGATTAAAAAACCACCTCCAAAAGAAATGCCTAAAGTTAATCCAATGAGAATTATATTGGCTACTTTATCTGACATGCCTAAAAAACTTAAAGGTATTTTTAAAATCTTTAATATGAACTGCCAAATTCCAAATGTTTTGAGAATATTAATAAATGCTATTATGAAAAAAATTATAGCAAATATCATGATAAAATTTTGAATTTGAGAAATAATCCACTCTGTATTTGATATATTAGTATTGGGTATGCTTAAAATAGAAGTATTTAATTCTTGAAAGAGGTTAAAATATTCAAAAATATAAAAAAGAATTTTTCCAGCAATAAGAGCGTTTAAAAATCTAAACAGGAAGGTAAATATAGCACTAACACCTGATTTTTTTGCAATAGCTACTTCAATTGGCAAACTGTGTGCGATTAATATCATTAATCCCAATATAGTTGTTTCAGCTAC
>ENA-UOXV01003713-UOXV01003713.1-marine-metagenome-genome-assembly--contig:-NODE-3713-length-18242-cov-4.865948_pt1 | contig 18242 bp, 17 predicted proteins | sample MGYA00238165_ERZ766961 | MGnify/ENA primary metagenome ERZ766961 (study PRJEB28924, sample SAMN03173240) | marine metagenome | biome: Marine; feature: Water; material: Subsurface seawater | place: North...
ACTTATGACCTCTACGATGTCAACGTAGCGTTCTACCACTGAACTACACGCCCAATAGGTTTAAAAATAATTTAAAATAATTCTTAAATTTAAAATATTTTATTAGTGAATATTCTTTTAAATTATTTTTAATGTTTTTTTCAGAAAAATTTAGCAATTTTATATATTCTATAATTCTAATTTTTTTATAAATTTTACTATTACTCATATTTTCTTTATGGTGTCTAATTTTTACAAGATTTTTTGGGATAAAGTAAATATTAGAATCTTTAAGAAATTTTAAAATAAGGTCATAGTCTTGAGCATAAATAAAGTTTTCATCGTAAAAAAATTCTTTTTGTTTATTAAAATAATTTTTTCTAAACGAAACTGAAGAATGAGAGACTAAATTAATATATTTTATGGCAGATAAAATTTTTTTTTCGCTGGAAATTTGAAATTTTTTTTTTAATTCAATGCCGTTTTCATCTATCAATTCATGATTACTGCAAACTAAACCTATATTTTTATTACTATTTAGTATTTTAAAATTTTCTTCTAATCTTTTATAGTTTGAAATATCATCTGCATCTTGAATTGAAATCACATTTGCTGAACACTTTTTTAAACCATAATTGAGAGCCTTAGTTCTTCCTAATCTTTTATCTACTTTAAAAATTCTTATTCTTTTATCAGAAAAACTTTTAACTATAGAGTAAGTTTTATCGATGGAACAATCATCAACTATTATTAACTCAAATTCTTTAAAAGATTGACTCAATATACTTTTTATCGAGTCAAAAATGAATTTTTCAGCATTAAAAACTGTCATTAAAACAGAAATTTTTACTCTCATGTTAAATAAAATTTTTAGAAATAGTTTTTAATATATTTTTTTTGATTTTGTTATTTATTAAAAAAGGAAAAAATTTTGATTTTGATAGTTTTAAACTTTCTTTAAAAAATTTTTCTTTCTGTATATTTCTTTCAAAATAATTAAAAGGATCAAAAATTATTTTTCTATCAATTTTATCTTTATAAAGTAGTTTCCACAATTCAATAAATAACTTTTCATCATCCAATGAAATTTTCTTTTCAATCAGATATGGCAAACATATAGATGAGAGGAACAAATATGCTAAATCATAACCTCTAGGTTTTTTTTTTACTCCAAAAAATTCCCAGTCGATTATAAAAAAATCTTTTTTATTTAAGATAATATTATCTAAAGTCAAATCCCCATGTATTTTATAAGTTTTAGACTTGGGAAAATTTTTTTTATAATAATAATAAAAACGCAATATGTGTTTATAGTTTTTTGTTAGCGGACGCCATGATTTTAGTTTATAACCTTCAATTTCATGAATATCTAAATAAGCATTTTTTTTTTCAAAATAATGTCTTTTTATAATTTTTTTATAATTTTTCTTGGTAAGCTTACAGTACCATTTAAAACCCTTAAATTCCTCCTTAAGTCTTATTGCTCCCTCTTTTTTATTTGCTAACTTTCTGTAAAATTTTTCTTTTTTGAAGTAATATAAATAACTAAAGTTTTTGTGTGTTTTAATTCGATATCTATTTCTAATTGAAAATTTTTTAACAAAATTTTTAATTCTATTTAATATCATTTTCAATACTACTAGTTAATTTATAATTATTATTGACTTATTTATTGATATTTGTTTTTAAATTAAAAATTTCATCACAATTTTTAAGTGCGCTATCTCTGTGTGCGACTAAAATTATAATTTTATTGTCTTTGATTGAATTCAAATAATCTAAAACATTTTCCTCTAGGTGTTTTTCTATTGCATTGGTTGCTTCGTCTAAAATAAGTAATTTTGGTTGATGGTACAAAGCTCTTGCTATACCAATTCTTTGTATTTGCCCTCCTGATAAGTTGACCCCTCTTTCTCCAACATTTGTATCTAATCCATTCTTTAAATTAGATATTTTACTATTAAGGCCTAGTTTCTTTACCAAATATTCTATTAGATCTTTATTATATTTTTTTTGTTCATTAATTTCTAAATGAATATTCTTAGCTATTGAAGTGTCAAATAAAAAAATGTTTTGAGGAACATAACTTATGTTTCCATAAAATGATCTATTATCTGTAAGATCTAGTTTTTTTTCATCTACAAAAATTTTTCCTTCAGTAGGTTTTAAAAGTCCTGAGATGATATTTAACAAAGTAGTTTTTCCAGAGCCACTCGCTCCTTTAATTCCGTACATCTTACCAAATTGAAAATTGAATGATACTTTGTCTAAAATTTTTTCATTCTCATTATATTTAAATGAGCAATCTTGTATTCTTAAATTTTTAGAGAATATAATCTTTTTATTAGGGTCTTTGATATCACTTTTTTGATTAATAATTCCTTCACCTATAATTTGATGGCTTATATTTGTAATATAAGGTGATGAAAATTTAAATCTTTGTAATGCAACAATAATCCTGTTTATTGAAGGAAATGCTCTGTAAGCTGCAATCAAATATATTCCAACTTGAGCAAAATAATTTTGAAAATCATATCCTTTGTTGAATAAACTAATTAAGTAGCCAGAAGCTATTAATATGAGTGAAAGTTCTAAAGTAGCCCTAGGAATGTTTCTTAAAAAATTTTCTTTTCTGTTAACACTAAAAAACTTTTTATTGAAACCATCCATTAAATCATAAAATAATTCTTCTTTTCTAAAAATTTTAATTTCTTTTATTGCATTAAAAGTTTCAATAAAATTTTGTGTTCTTAGCTTATGATATTTTTGACTTATATTTCCCCACAAGACTAACAATTTATTGTAGGAGAATTGTAATATTAAAAATATTATAATGCAGAAAATTAAAATACTAAGTGTTACTTTGGCATTAAAAAAGAATAGAAAAATAATAATTCCTGTAAAGATAATTCCCTCTGTTAGAACGGTCATAAGTCCAGAAATACCTGACTGAACCATACTTATTTCATAATCTACATTTTTAATGATGTCCGCTGAATTATATTTTAAAAGAGATTGATAATTTTTATTTAGATATGTTTTATAAAGTTTTTTTGTAAGATAAAATCTAATCGCAAATTCAAAATTTGAGTTATGCCAGTTACAAAAAAGAAGAATAAAAATTTTTATTACATATAATATTGAAACTACTGAAAGAGTAACAACAAACAATTTATCTTCTTCATATTCAAAAAGACTTAATAAATTAAGATAAAATGCTCCAAGTTTACTGTCTGTGCCAATATTATCTCCTGAAGTCAAAAGTTCAAGAAATGGATAAAAAGAAGCTAGTGACAAGGTCTCTAACAACATTGTAAGAAAAATTATTGAAAATATAAAAAATAAATAAAGTCTAAGTTTTTTATTTAAAATTTTATTAATCTTATTTAAGAGATTCATTAAATATTTTATATGATTTTTTTCTTATTATTGAACTACTTATTGACTTTGTTCTTGGATATATAATGGTCTTAATATCAAATTTTTCATTGGTATAGTCAGATCCTCTAACTAAAATATCAACTTTGTTTTTTTTTAAAAATTTGTTAGTGATCCTAAATTTTGAGGGTACTACTTCATTTACGTATCTTAAAGATAAAAGAATTTCTTTACGAAAATTATATTTTAATTCTGGAATATAACCTTTGTTTTTTTTTATGTCCTTGTCTACAGTCAAAGCAACAACAACTTTTCCTAATTTTGAAGCTTTTTTTAACAATCTTACATGTCCGTGATGTAAAATTGTACAAGATAAATCTACTAATACTTTTTTTTTCATCTTTTATAAAAAACTTTGTAGATAGCTCTGGTGAAAGCTAAAGATGTTAAAATTAACCACAACCAAGGAAGTATTTTTAAAAAATGATTTATATTATATGCAATATCTAAAATTATTAATAAAATTAAAAAGTCTATATAATAAGATCTAGCACTAAAATTCATATTTTTTAAAAATTTAAAGAGAAAATCCTCCTTTTCAATTTTTTTTTGAGTATGTGCGAGTAATTTTTTGTTAAAAACAGTTTTGTCAAATTTTGTTTTACTTAAATGTAAGCGCGGGTCAATTAAATTCATAACAATTAAAATAATACAAATGATTAAATAGGAGTGGTCTTGAGAAATATTAAATATGTATATATGAAATCCAATTAGCAAACCAATTTTACACGCATCACCAGACCATAAGTCAATTTCATAACCTTCTTTGGAGTTTTCTTTTTTTAAATATGCCAATGCCCCATCAACAAAGTCTGAGATTGATTTTGTAAAAAATATAAAAATACCCAAGTAAATTAGCTCTGTTTGATTTAAAAAGAATGTGAAGGAACCAAAAAAAATCCAAAACACTCCAAATAAACTAACTTGGTTAGCTGTAATATTAAAATTCATCATTGCATATAAAATTAATGAGGAAAGCTCTAAATTAAACTTAGTTTTTATTTTTCTATACAAATTTAAATTAGAATTATAATCCCAGCCAAACTCATCTTTTAATCTCTTTATATTTCTTTTAAATAAGTATTTTCTCAGTTTCATTAAAGTGAATTTTTTCATGGTATTTTAAAATTATGAACAAACTAAAAAACTAAATTTTTTATTATTTTTCCCTTTGCTTTATCTTTTAAATGTACTTCTCCTAAATGACAAACAACGCTACCAGTCAAATTTATCCTAGGTTTATAAAGAATTACTTTTTTATTTAAAGGCGAGACCTTTTTATTTATATAAGTGCATAGTAATGGTTGGTATTTTTTTTGATACGGACTCAAATATCCAAATTTCTTTAAAAACATTTTTTTATTAATTTTAACTGCAGACTTAAATTTCTGAAAATTTTTAAGCACTAAATATAATGATCCGATCGTATGATAAGGTCCGGTCATAAGTTTATTTTCGTGATTTTTAATATCTAAATAAAAACTTTTAATGTTATTATGAGGTTTCATGCTATAGCAAATAAAACTAGCTCCTGTTAAACCTAGTAAGCCTTTACAAGAACTAAAAGACACTACGTCTCCGTATCTGTGTCCTTCTTCAAGACCGATCGATGCGGTGGCATCTAAAAATAATTTAGATTTACATCTTTTTTTTAAATCATTCAGTTCTTTGATTGGAATTTTAATTCCTATGCTTGTCTCCGTTACACAAGATATTATCCAATCAAATTTTTTCTTAATTTTATCTATTTTTTTCCAGCTTGTGCTTTCAATATTCTTAATTTTTTTAAAATTTATTTTTGCATTTTTGCACATAGTTTTTAATCTTTCGGAATAAAAACCAGAATCCACCACTAAAATATTTCCTTTTACAAAATTTAAAATTGAAATTTCTAAAGCTAAACTAGCTGAACCCTGTAAGCGAACAATTTTATTCTGACCAGAAAGACTTTTTATTTTTCTTAAAACAAAGTTTTCTACTTTTTCGTATTTTTGATCATTTCTTCCAAAGCATGGCTCAATACCTAGAATATTTTCTTCAATCAAAGATCCGGGACCAGGTGTGAATAATTTTTTTTTACTATTTTGAATTTTTATAAATTGTTTTATTCTCATATTTTATAACTTTTTAATAAATTGCTTTTTGTAATAAATCATAGGTTTATCTGGTCTTATTAAACCTTTTTTTGCCCCTGCTGAACTTAATATTTCTAAAAAACAACTTCCCTTTTGTTTAAATGCAGATTTAATTCTATTTTTAATATTTTTCTCAGATTTGCATAAAAAACTATTTTTGTAGCCTAGTTCTTTTGCCAAATTTTTGAATTTTATACCACTTCCTGCAATTCTTTGTCCTCCAACTGAATCATGCACGCCATTATTTATTAATATGTGAATAAGATTATCATTTATTGAGGCACTCACTTGAGCTCCTAGGTGCATTAATGCGGCCCCATCTCCGTCCAGACAAATTATTTTTCTTTTTTTTTTGCAAAAAGCTAAACCTGTAGCAATAGAAATTGCATGACCCATGCCACCTACACTGTAAAAATCGTTAGTTTTTTTTAATTTATTGTTAAGTTTCATCAATTCTCTAGAAAGGTACCCAGTCGTGGAGATTACAGGAGTGTTTTTTGAAACAGATCTCAAAATTATATTTACAATTTCTTCTCTTTTTAGAAAACCATCTCTTTTTAAAATTATATTTTTACTTTTTTTAAAAGTATTTTTTCTTACTAGGAGAGCTACGGGGCAAGAATTTCGTGAAGCATATTTTTTTAAATCTCTTATTTGAGTTTTATAATTTGATTTGGAGTCTAAAATTTTGTATTTAATTCCAATAGTTTTCAATAATTCTCTCGTTATCTTTCCCTGAAAAATATGCTGTGGTTCATCTTTTTTTTTAGATTTTATATTTTTTTGCTCTATCTCACCTCTCCAACCTATTAAAAAAAAAATAGGAATTTGAAATATATTTTTATTTACCAAAGAAACTACTGGATTTACAATATTGCCTAAACCAGAATTTTGTAAATATACTAAAGGTATTTTTTTTTTTGCTAAATGATAACCAACACCAATACTTACTGCTGCACCTTCATTGATTGAACTTAGGTGATTTTTTTTTTTCTCTAGACATAAACAAAATTCTTTTAACAAAGAGTCTGGTACCCCAGTAAAAAAAGAAATTTTATTTTTTTCTAAAATTTTAATAAATTTTTTTGGATCAATCACTAATTTAAATTGTGCCTGGTATTAATCGAAGAATTTTATTGATACTTAATAATTTTTTTTCAGCCTCAAAAGATCTTTTGTTTTTTAAAATTTCTAGTGCAATATTGGTCATTGCAGGATATGAGGCTCTTAAAAGATGGTTGGCATAAATAACGATATTTACCCCAGCATTGACTAGTTCTTTTTCTCTAGTTTTATTATAACTTGTAGGTACTGCCACCAAGGGAAGATCAGGATATTTTTTTTTGAATTTATCTGCAAATTTTAATATTTCTTGAGGAGTTTTGCTTTTACTATGAATCATAATACCATCAACACCTGCATTAACATATGAGTTTGCTCGCTTAAGAGCATCATTAAGTCCTTTATTAAGAATAAAACTTTCTATTCTAGCTATCAACATGAGATTGTCTGACGTTGCTGATTTTTTGCCAATTTTTATTTTTTCTGAAAAAGTTTTAATATTTTCTTGTTCTTGTTTAATTGAAGTTCCTAAAAGAGAATTTTTTTTTAAACCTTTTTTGTCTTCTATTATAACTGCTGACACTCCCATTCTCTCAATGGATTTTATGTTTATTTCAAAATGTTCAGGTTTGCCTCCAGTATCACCATCCATGATAAGTGGTTTTGTTGTTACATCTAAAATTTCACTGATATTGTTAAGTCTTTGATTGAGCTCCACAACCTCAATGTCTGGTTTTCCTTTTAATGTCGAGTCAGTTAATGAACTTGACCAGAAACCATCGAATTCTGAAAGTTGACCATTCTTTTCTCTATAAATTAAATTTTCAGTAATCAAAGCTGATAATGGGCTATGCGCCTCGATTATTCTACAAAATTTTTTGGTCTCTATTATTCTTTTTAACATGTTGGTTCTAGAGCTTAAATCTTTATTTAGATATTTCATTTTTTCAAAAATAATACTACTACTAATATTTTTAGTGTGAGGAATTTCAATTAATTTACATTTAATCTTTTTTAAAGTTTGTAAAACTTTTTTTCTTAATTCAAAGTCGTAGCTATTTTTAAACTTCCAATCGTCTCCATGAATAAAAAAATCTGGTTTTACTTTAAGTAGATTGGTGGAATAATCCCATTGCTCCTGCGGTATAATTTTATTTACACCATTGAAATTTTTCAAAATATTATATCTTTGATGCCAGGTTAGAATTGGGATCTTTTTTTTTTCAATAATAGCTTTATCTGTCATTAACCCTATTATCAACTTTCCATACTTGGAAGCTTTATTTATAATATTTACGTGACCATGATGAAGAACATCTGCAGATAGACCTAGATAAATCGTTTTATTTGATTTATTCATTGTTTTTACTTTTGGTTAGTCTTGAATTTTCTTTTAAGAAATTGTTCTAAGGTAATAATTTCTTTTAACTTTAAGTTTTTATCTAAAACTGGAACGATTTGACATAAGTGACTAGTAAAAATTTTTTCTACATCTTTATCATCAAAATTTTTATATTTTAAAAACTTAAAATTTTTATTCATTATTGAATTTAAATTTGCATTAAAATTTTTTTTATAAACTAAAGACTTTAAAATATCTCCTTCAGAAATTACTCCTAATGTTTTTTCTTTTTCAACTACAAGAACTGTACGTTGACCATTGATTAATATTTTTTCAACCACAGTATTAATATTATCATTTATATTTACAGTATATTTTTTCATAAATTAGTAAGTTAATTTCTTGAATAAAAGATTATCATCAATTTTAGTATTTAATAGTATTTTTACAATCTTTTTGGAAGAGTCCCCATTACCGTAAGGATTAACCACTTTTACTAAGTTTTTTTTAAAACTTGGCGACTCTATTTTTTTTAAGGCTTTAATTAAATTTTCTTTACTTGGATTTACCACATCAATTACGTTTCTTGCTCGTATTCTTCCATTTTGTCTTAGGCCAATATTTATACTTGGTGTCTTAAATGTAGGAGACTCTAAAATTCCAGAACTGGAGTTACCTAAAATAAATTTAGCATTACATAACAATGTTAGATAGTCAGATCTTGATAAATTATCATAGATGTAATCATTATGTGTTCTTCTCTTATTAAGTTCAGATTTCACTATAGTACTACCCGAGTCATTATTTGGCGAAATCCAAATTCTTTTAAGATTAGTATTGCTCAAAAAACCAAATATTCCATCAAAATGTTTTTGTATTGATTCAATTTTTTCTTGTGGTGGATGATAAACTATTAATGCATATTTGTGTTTTAATTGAATATCTAATTTTTTTGTTAGTGGTTTTAATAATTTATATTTTTTTTTATTTTCGATGATCTGGTCAAGTTGTGGGGCACCCACAGTTTTTATTCTGAATTTTTGTTCTCCAAGTTTTAATAATCTATTCTCCGCATCCTTATTTGACGCAAAATGAAGATGTGCAAATTTGCCGATCGCATGTCTAGCTTGTCCATCAATTTGACCCGAAAGTTCACCTGCTTGAATATGTGCAAAAGGAATATTTGAATATGCAGAAACTAAGGCAGCAGCCATTGTTTCGCTTCTATCTCCTGCCAAAATAATCCAATTCGGTTTTAAACGATGTACTACGTCTGAAAGTGATTGCATTAAAACTCCAAGCGACTTTACTGTGGTATGAGAATTGTACCCATCTAAGGCGCAGTAAACGCTCTCATCAATTTTGAAACCATCATTTAAAATTTCATTAGAGCTTAAACCAAAGCTGTCAAGCAAATGCATATTATTTGCACAAAGAAAAAACTTAATTTTTTTTCTTTTACATTCTTTTAATATTGGAGAGATGTAGCCCCATTCCCCTCTTGATCCTGTTATAAATAATAATCTCATGTGATTTTTATGGTAATATGATTTTTTTTTAATAGTTCGTTTTTTTTTATAAATTTTTTTGCTTTAGTACCAATTACATTATCATAATATTTTGAGGGTATTCCTGTGCCAGGCCTTATTGACCAAATTTTACTTTTTGAAATTAATTCGCCTTTTTTGATATTTTTTTTTGCGATTAAGCTCCTTGTTGCCCATTTTCTTATTATCTTCTCTTTTGGATATACCTTTTTTTCTTTTCCTAATGCCTTTTCTATATTTCTAATAGAAGAAACTAAAGTTCTTAACTGGTCAAAACTAATTGATACATCTCTGTCTGGTCCAAAGTTTTTTCCTTTCAAGTACACATGTTTCTCAATAATTTTTGCTCCTAAAGCTACAGCTGCAATACTAGTTTCGATTGTATTTGTGTGGTCAGAATGACCTATTACAAAATCTTTAAAATTTTTTTTCATTACACCTAGAAATTTTAAGTTAATGTCATTTATCCTTGGAGGATATTCGCTGGTACAATTCATAAATGCTATTTGATTTTTTTTATACTTTTTCAAAAAATTATAAATATCATAAATTTCTTTTTGAGATGACATGCCAGTTGAAAGTATAGTTGGTTTACCCATTTTGATAACTTCTCGTATAAAAGGATAGTCAGTAAATTCCCCTGAACCTATTTTAAACCATTCCACACCTATTTCTCGCAACTCTAGTGCTGCTTTTAGAGAAAACGGTGTACATAAATATTGTATTTTTTTTTTTTTACAAAAATTTTTTATATTCTCATGTTGTTGAAGTGTGAGTGAATATTTTTTTAAAAAATTGTATAATGAAATTTTAAAATTTTTTGACTTTGGAACTGCCGGAAGCATTTCTTCGTCAGGAAGGTGGTGTTGAAATTTAATCACATCAGCACCCGCTTTTTTTGCGTTAATAACCATTTTTTTTGCATTATCTAAGGAACCAAAATGATTATCACATCCTTCGGCAATAATAATTGTTTTACCAGTTTTAAAACTAGTTATTTTACTCATTCTGTTAATCCTTTAGAAGAATATCTAGCCCTATATAATTTGGCATCCTCAAGAAACTTATTTGGAGTGAAAAACCGATCTCCTTTTTTAATATCTTTTAAAATATTTTTTCCTTTATCATCAAAAACTTTCTTTATTAACAATACCGCACTATTTTTAGTGCACACTTCTATCCAACTTTCTTCTTTATTAATTACTAATCCAGTCATAAAAGAATGACTGTTTAGCACTCCTGAATGCAAGTAAATATCTTTTAAAAAAACTTTTTTATTAATATTCCCATTCATAAAAGTAGATGCTCCATCATAAGGATCGTCAAAAGCGCAAATAAATCTGTATAATTCTTCTGGTGAATTTAATTCCCAGTCAATAAATCCATTTTTTTTAGTATTAAGTTTTGGAAGATAATAACCAAGATAATCTGGCTGATGCATTAAATTAAATTTTTTGTTATTTTTTAATTCTTTGATAAATTCTGAATAAAATTTTAAAAAATTTTTCAAGAAGTATTTTTCATAGTCGATGGGTTTCTTGCAATAATCAGGAAAAATTCCCTTCTTATATTTAATAATTGGACCGGAGTCTATTTTTTCATTTATTAAGTGTAACAATTGAATTTCTATTCTATCGTTATTTAAAATCTTCCAAGAAAAGTGCCCTGCGCCAGCACCTAGTGGAAGCATTGATGGGTGTACATTTATTATGTTATTTTTAAAAATATTTTTTATTGTATCATTTGTAAAAATAATTCTTGACCCTATTGATATGAAAAGTGTGTTTTCTATAACTAAATTATTTTTCTTCAAAAATTTAATAAAGTTATTGTCAATTTTATTAAATACAGTAAATTTTAAATCTTTAATTTTTTTTGATTGATGTGATGAGCTTATAAAAATAGATTTTAATTTAGCTTTATCGTTGATTTCTTTTAAATCATTAAAAGAAGCAGATTCACCCAAAAAAACAATATTTTTAAGGTTTTCAAAAAAGAATTTATTATTTTTAATCAATTAAATCCTTATAAAATTTTTTTTTTCTTTTAACAAGACATTAGTAAGTTTTGTGAGAAATTGCTTGTTTGAACACTTGCCGTGCATATTACAAAATTCTATTCTTGCAGCTTGAGTTTTTTTTTGTTTCCACCACCTATTTGGGTCTTTATAAATTTTATTTAGAAACTTATATGCATTTTTTGGACTGGAGTGAAAAATATTAGCTTTTTTAAGTAAAAGGATAATTTTTTTTGTCTCAATATTAAAATATTTTAAGTCATGCGGACAAATGATTAAAGAAGGAAAATTTTTAGCTAATGAAAAAATAGTTGTTGTACTTTGAAGCTGTGTAAAAATATTTAATTGAAAGTTTTCTAGGAATTTTTCTCCAGAAATTCTATAATTTCTATTAAATTTAAATTTTTTATTAAAATCCTGCTCAAATTTTTTAGTTGTATGTTTTCTTAGTTTTGATGGATGAGGCCTTATGACAATTTTATTTTTTATATCTTGATTTAAACCATTTAAAAAAATTTTTAGTGCATTAAGTTCTCTGTAATCCAAATTTTTTTCACTATCAATTAGATTTAAAATTGTTGGTGGGTCATTAGAGTAGACATATTGATCAAAGTTATTCATACCTACCGAAAATCCTTTTTTATATGATGCTGAAGTATCTTGCTGTATATTTTGGTTTAATATTGAAAAGGGAATAATTTTTTTATTTTTTTGATTGTTCCATCCCCAAGTTAAATAACGGTCACATACTTTTAATTCATAACTTAAACTTTCATCATAGTTGAACATGTTATAACCACCTCCGTGTTGAGCTAGAATAATTTTTGCACCTTTTTGTTTTTGAAAACCTAGCCAAAATTTAAATATACTGTCATTTCTTAAATTAGAAGTGAAAATTATTTTTTTTTTTTTTGGTAAATTGCTTTTTTTAATTTTTTTTTGAATAATATTAAATCCCTCTAAATATATTCTTGGCAGACACTCTGGTAATAATGATTTAGCTATTTTTTCATTTAAATTTTTGGAATTATTAAATGTAAGTTTATTTCTTAAATTTTTATCAAACCAAAAATTTTGTTTTTCATCGTCTAAAATATAAATTATTGGAAACTCACGTAATTTAAATAATAATTTTAAAAAATATATTTTTTTACCAAAGTATGGTCTAGAGAAGACAAAGGTAGAATTACGGGAAAAAATGAAATTATAAATTTTTAAAACATAACTAACTATAAATTTTAAAAAAATTACTATTTTATTTGAATTTGAATTTTCATAGATTACTTTATTTTCTAAAATAGAAAGCTTATTTTTTTTTGAGTCGAAGTAATTTTCCAGTCTCTTAAAAATTTCTTCATTCCAATTATCATTAATTACTTTTGAGATAAAATCATTTATATCTCTACTATTTAAATTATTATTTTTTTTAAAATTTCTGAAAAAAAATTTCTTTTTAAGATTGTTTTTATTTTTTATTAAAAACACTCTGTTTGTAACCACAGCTAAATATTTTTTAAGCCAAGGACCAATTATAATTTCCCATGAACTTGGTTTCCAATTTAATAGATGAATACGATTTAAATTATAAGATAATTCGAGTAAAATTTGATTGTAAATTTTTTCTGCTTCTCTCCAGTTTTTTGTATTATTTTTTAAATCATAAAATTTTGTAGACAATAATTCATATTTTTTCGTCTTAGATTTATTATATAAATTATTATTCTCTAGATACCAAAATCCTGGTATTATTTTATTCATTTAAAAAAAAATTATTATCTTTTTGATATTTGATATCGAAGTTTTTTTCTATAAAGCATGATTTTTTTTAAATCATACTTTGATTTTTTATCTTTAATTTGAAAGGTAACTCCTGCTCTTGGAAGGCTGCTTTTATTATTTCTACTTCCATGTGCGACTAGAACATGATGGATTAATGCATCGCCGACTTTTAAATTTGGTAAGCTTTTTTTCAATTTATTAAGTTTAGGTGAATTTTTAATCGTTTGAGATGACCCTTTTGCAAAGGATGATTTATGATTTAATAGTCCTAGCTTATGAGATCCGTCAAAATAGAATACACCTCCATTTTTTTTTCCAGATTGATTTAATGCAATCCAAATAGTTAATGCGTTATTATTTTTAACATTCCAGTAATAATTGTCTTGATGAATAGGTGCATATAATCCAATTTTTGCCGGTTTGGCAAAAAATTCTGAGGCTCTCAACTCTCCTAGAGAATTGTTTAATAATTTTTTAATTAAGATTGATTTGCATATTTTTTTTCCTAAACTTTTAATTTTTTTGTTATCGTCCAGCTTGTGAAAAGAATTAATTTCTTTAAATAATTTTTTATCGTTAACATAATTAATGTCTCCTAAAGCATATTTTTTATGGTTTTTTCTTAAAAACGAATAAGTGCTTTTTTTAATTGATAGCAATTCATTTCTATTAATAAAATTTTTAATTTTAACCCATCCTTTTTTTTTATAAAAGTTTAACTCTTTGTTATCTATTTTTTTTATTTTCATTTTAAATCTAAAAAATATTTTAATATTTTTAGTCCTGATTTTCCACTTTTTTCTGGATGGAACTGATATCCATAAATATTATCCTTGCAAACAATAGCGGTTATTTTTTTATCTCCGTACGTCACAAATCCAGTCATATCTTTTTTTCTCTCACATTCAAAGTGATATGAATGTATAAAATAAAAACTATCATTTTTATTGATTGAAAAATCTACATTAGTTGTTTTATTTACTAAAATTTTTTTCCAACCAATGAAGGGAGTTTTATTTGGCTTATTTAGTCTCATTAATTTTATCTTACCATCAATTAGATTAAACCCTTTAGATTTACCAAATTCTTGACTTTCTCCCGCTAACATTTGCATTCCCAAACATATTCCCAATATTGGTGTTCCTTTGTTGGAAGTTTCAATAATTGCTTCATAAAGATTTTTTTCTTTAATTTTTTCCATCCCTCTTTTAAATGCACCTACTCCAGGTAAAATTATAGTGTTTGAGCATAGTATATCTTCTGGGTTGTTTACAAATCTAACTTTATATCCATTAAATTCTACTGCTCTTGAAAGTGATAAAATATTTCCTACTCCATAATCAATTATAGAGATTATTTTTTTTTTCATACTATAATTTTTTTTTAATATTTTTAATGCTAAATTTTTTGTAATGAAGAGCTCCTGAAATAGATAGTGCATCTACATTCATTTTTTTTGCTTTAGCTAAATCTTCTAAAGAACCAAATCCGCCGCCTAAAATTATCGGTATTTTGACTTGAGCTGAAACACTATTAAACAAATCAAAGTCTAAACCTTTATACGTTCCCTCATTATCAATTGACGTTAATAAAATTTCACCAGCACCTTTATCTGCAGCCCGTTTAGACCACTCTATTACATCCAATCCGCTGTCTTCTCTTCCATTATTGATAAAAGCTCTCCATTTTTTATTTTCAATTTTTTTTGCGTCAATTGAAGTAACGATAGATTGAGATCCAAATTCTTTACTGAGATTATTTAAAAAATTTTTTTTTTTTATTGCGGCAGTATTTACAGCTATTTTATCCGCTCCAGATTTAAACATGGAAAGAGCATCATTTAATGATCTTATTCCACCTCCCACAGTAATAGGAATGAAAACATTTTTTGATAATTCTGATATAATCTGACTAACATTGTTACGACCATAAAGACTTGCTACTGTATCTAAAAATAAAAGCTCATCAGCTAAATTATTATAATAATTTATTGCAATTTTATTTGGGTCTCCAATCACTCTCAACCCATCTAGTTTTATTGTTTTTACTAAATTCGAATTTTTAATATCCATTCTCGGTATTATACGAATTTTACTCATAAGGAATTTAGCTAATTTTATTTCTAAGACTCCAATTTCTTTTTTTTGTATCGTAATACCATATATGCGGCGATCTAAATCGATTTGTTAAATTTTGAAAATAGTCAAAATTAAATTCTGGGTGTTTAAATTTACCACGTAGCTTATTAAAATTTAATTTATCAATACTTAAATATTTAAATACTTCTCTCTGAAATCTTTCTGGATATTCTCCGTCAAATTTTTTAACTAAATTGACTCCCTCAGCTCTTGTGATCTCACCGTTACGTATGTCAATTGCTGCGTCATAAGAAGCCCTCCCTATGCCAAATTTAATAAAAGTAGTGTAGTAGTGAAAATCGTCAACTTTATCATCTATTCCAGCATATTTTTGATAGGTCCCAGCATTTCGTTGTGAAGATGTAGTAAAATTTCCTTTTTCAGAAGCAAAATAATAACAACTTTGGGGATGCCACTTCAAATAATAACCTAAATATTTTACTTCTATTTTTGATTTGTTTAATTCATTTTGGTTAATCGGTAAGTAAGGCTCCAAGTCTCCTGAGGTTAAATTGTATTTTTTTTTTAATTCTCTAACACTTAGCCCGCTTATTTTAAGATCGTCTTCTTTTTTTTTATAAGAAAAATAATACTGTGGTTTTGATGATGAATTAAAATTATCAGGATTACCATACTCAGAATTTGGATCACCATAGAAAATTAACTTTATATTTTTTAATTTTGCAGCGAATTTAATTGGAAAGTGATTTTGACCCATTATAAATGGTTGAAAAGGATGAAAGATATTGTCAATTGCTAACCGTGTTAAAAGTCTATGTATTTTTCCATTTGGTGTAAATAAATAATTATCAAACCCAGAATGAATCCAACTTTGAAAGTTCTGCCACCCCCAATCAGTATAAATATGGGGTGCCCAAGTAATTGTTAGAGGGTTCATGCCAAATTCATATTTAAGCCTATATGCTTGAACAAAACTATCCTTGCCTCCAGACCCTGGCACTAAACAATCATAACTTCCGTTTCTGCTTCGATATTTATCGCAGATTTTTTTTAATTCAGAGTATCTTTTTTTCCAATCAATTATTTTATTCTTTTTTTCTGCTATTATACAAGCCGAACAGATACCTTTATGATTTAAACCTAACACAGTTTTTTTGGTTTCTGCTTTATGTTCAAATTCTTTTTCTGAAATTGGTTTTTGATTACTATAAGTACATTTTTTACAAAATTTTACTAACGGTGGTAATCCGTATAAAGCTTTAGGTTTTTTATTTTCAAATTTATATTTATTTAAAGATTTCAATTTTAATAAGCTATTCATAATCTTATTTTTTTAACATTTCTTTTGATCTTACGATTAAATAATCATTCAAAATTAAGGCATCTAGCTCAGATTTTTCAAAAGTCAAAACAGCTTGCCTTGCATTTTCGACAATCGCATCGCCATGCAAATTAAATGAAGTATTAAGAAGTAGTGGTAATTTAGTGATACTTTTAAACTTAGATATTAAATCATAGTAATCAGCATTATCTTGTTTTCTTAACATTTGAGGCCTTGTTGTTTTGTCTGCTGGATGAATAACAGCAGGTATTTTATCTATAAAATTTTCCCTGACATCAAAAGCCATAGTCATAAAAGGTGAATAAATTTTTTTTGGATTTACAATGATTTTATTACATTCTTCAAATAAGATAGAAGGTGTAAAAGGCATCCAAAAATCTCTATACTTTATTTTTTGATTTATTTTTTCTACTGATTGAAAATATCTAGGATCAGCTAAAATTGATCTATTTCCAAGCGCTCTTTGTCCAAACTCCATCCTACCTTTACATCTGGCAATGATAAAACCTTTTGAAATCCAGCTTGCAATTTTCAAATTAGAAATATTTTTTTTTATAATAAATTTATTTTTTATTCTTTTTAATTCTTTTAAAATATCGTTATTTTCAATTTCAGTTCCTAGATATATATCTTTTAAAAATTTAATTTTTTTACTCTCATGCTTTTCAGCCTCGTGCCAAACTGCGCCTATAGCTAATGATCCGTCTCCACTAATTGGACCTGCCCAAACAGAGTTAACTTTTTTATTTTCTGATAAAAATTTAATTGCTTTAATGTTTTGGGCTACACCGCCAGATAATATAATATCTTTTCTTTTAAAATGTTTAACACAATTTGTTATCCATTTTTGAAGGAATTCCTCTAAATATGTTTGTAGTCCCCAAGCTATACCATCAAATCTCTCCCCCTCTAGGTGTTTCTTGGACGAGTAATAACAATCTTTAAAAATTCTGAGATTCTTTATTTTATAATTTAAAATTGAATTAAATTTTCTAAAAAAATTGAGTGCTCGAGTACCATGATATGGAGTTCCATAAGGAGCAAGACCCATTACTTTATATTCGTGTTGACCAGGTTTCATACCAAGTAATAAAGTGATATATCTATATAATCGTCCCATCATTGCTTCATTAGTTTTATATTTTTCGTATATACCTATTTTTTTCTTAAACGAAATAGTGGCAGAACTATCATCACCTCCGCCTTCAAGTGTGAGTATAATGGGATTTGTGATTATATTTTGTTGAGAGTAATAACCATAAATTTGATGGCAAGTTTCATGCCTTACAACTGAAATTTTTTTTCTATGTATCTTAAGATGTTTAATTACTGTTTTAATTCTGTGATCATTAAATATTTTAACAAAATTTTTTGGATTTTTTTTTGATTTTTTTATTTTACTAATCATAGGATAGTAAATATCTTTTTTAATATCTTTAAATACTTTTTCCCATATCTTAAAATCATCATATTCACTTAATTTCTTGTTCTGGTATAATTTT
>ENA-UOXV01003714-UOXV01003714.1-marine-metagenome-genome-assembly--contig:-NODE-3714-length-18237-cov-6.423221_pt1 | contig 18237 bp, 19 predicted proteins | sample MGYA00238165_ERZ766961 | MGnify/ENA primary metagenome ERZ766961 (study PRJEB28924, sample SAMN03173240) | marine metagenome | biome: Marine; feature: Water; material: Subsurface seawater | place: North...
AAATAAAATAAAATAAAATAAAATAAAATAAAATAAAATAAAATAAAATAAAATTTTATATTAACATATGTAATAATGCTATAAGAATAATAAAAAATGATTCTTTATTTTTTTCTACTTTTTTATATAATTGATTACCAATAATTGGTATTTTTTTAAGATTATGTTTATTTGTTTCTATTGTTGTAAGAAAAAAAAATCCTATAGCCAATACTAATAATGCTTTGATTAATCCCATATTAATAATGAAATATTATTAATCTAAAAATATTATTAATCTAAATTAAATACATAATTATATTATAATGGTAAATATTTCAATACAATCTAAATTAGTATTATTAATGGGAACAATTATTACGATATTATCAATTTATAAATATAGAATAATTGTATTACCAATACTTCAATTTTTGACATTTTATTTTATTTCGAGTGACATAGAATGTAAAATAAATGGTAAGTGTATTATGGGTTCTTGGATATCAATAGTGATACCAACATTTATATTTGTCATATTTATTTTAGATTATTTAAATATTTTTAAAGAAAAAAAAGAAAAATTAAAAAAAATATATGAAAAAATTAAAAGATTAAAATAATTATACGGCCATAGGTACTGGTAGATTTTTATCTGGATTATATCCTAATAATTCAAAATCAGAAAATTCAAAATCTTCAATATTATTTTTTTTAGATTTCACTAATAATTTTGGAAACGGTTTCGGTGTTCTGGATAGATTAACTTTAACTTGATTTATATGAGAATTATAAATATGAGTATCTGCTGTGAAAACCGTCAAAGTTCCGGGTGTCAGGTCTATTCCATTTAAATTACATATCATATGTACAAATAATGCGCCTGTAATAGTATTCCAATTATTGGCTAAGAAGAAATCAGAACTACGAATATATATTACTAGATTTAAAAGTTTTTCAGTAACATTAACATTAAACTGATATTTACATAAACACGATGGTAATGCCGCTTTATGTAATGTACTACAATTCCATAAATCTATTATTATTCTTCTACTTGTAGGAACATTTTTTATTAAATCAATTACATAGTTTACTTGGTCAAAACCTTTACCACTATAATCTTCCTTACATGTATTATACGTAGCACCATAATGTCTAAAATTGTGTCCATAAGTTTCACCCATATCATTTTCGGGATAATGATGTAATCCTCGCTTATCTAAAAAATCTCTTGATGTGTTACCATCCCATATATGAATATTTTTTTCTTGTAATATAGAATTATCGGTCTTTCCTGATAAATATAATTTTAATTCTTCAAAAATACCTCTAAAAAACATTCTTTTTGTAGTTAGTAACGGCAATGTATCACTTAAATCATATTTAAACATTTCACCAAAACATGAAAGTGTGCCTACACCAGTTCTATCATTTTGTTGAGTTCCTAGAGTTAATATATTATTTAAACAATTTAAGTATTGCATTTCTTCTGTATTTGTCCATAATAACTTATGAATATTTAATTTAAAACATTTTTTTGAATTAATATAAACCAAATCTCTATAATAAATAGTGTTAGATATCTTAAATTTTGAAACATTAGTTAATTTATAATTATCTGATATACTTGGAAAAAATTTATCACAATCAAATTTAGAATATATTTTTGTTATATATAATTTTTCACACAATTCACTATCAATTGCTTCCTTATAAATACGCTCTCCACCAATTATAAATATATTATCTTTATTGCAATAAGGTAATGATTCAATATGTTTTAAAGCACCAGACAAACTTTTACATGTATATAAATCTTTACTTGTTTCTAAATAATTATCTTTAGTTGTAAGAACAATATTAATTCTGTCCACTAAAGGTCGTCTATTTTTGGGTATAGATTCCCATGTATTTCGCCCCATAATAACAACATTTCTATTCATTATAGTATTAGTATGTGATGTAATTTTTTTAAAATTATTTAAATCTTCTTTAATAACCCATGGAATTTTATTGTCTTTACCGATACCATTATTTTCATCACACGCAACTATAATTTTCATAATTGTAATATTAATAATAATATTTAAATACTTTCAATTTTCTTTTTTTTTAATATTTTACTAAAAATTGTTTCTGATTGGCATACTAAACTATTACTATTTGTTATTGTTTTTGTTGTAAACCACCATTTATGTGGAATATATATCATTTGTCTAGGATGCAATATTACTTCTAAATATGAACTTTTATTAAATTCTGGATAAACTGTTGAATCATAATTCCAAAAATTTACATTACTTTCATTTTTTTTATAATTCGGATATAAAAAATTAATTTCTTTGGGATTAAATAAAATAATTTTTTTAATACCCTTCATTTGATACATTATATATCTAAAACTGTTTTGTAAAACTAATTTAGTTTCAGTATCTTGTTTATTAAGTAATAATTCAAAATTATAATTTAAATAAAATGGCGGTAAATAGTAATAAAAATAACTTTTAATATTCTTCTTTGTTAAATTAATATCATTAAGAATATTAGTAAATACTGCTGGATTTTTTTCCGATAATATTTCTTCGAATTTATTTTTTTCAGGATTGTTTGCTTGCAATATTTCTATATTTTTGGATACTTTATTTATAAATTTATATTGATAATATAAAAATACTAAAATAATTATTATAAATACTATTTTCATTTACAATGAAATCTTATTTTTTTTTAATAAATATTACGAAAAAAATATTTAAAGTTTTATTAATAATAAAAATCATATTAGAATGAGTGAAGAAACTGGAACGGCTATTACTAATAATACTAGTGAAATAGGAACAGAACTAGGAAGAGTAAAATGGTTTAATTCTAAATTAGGATATGGATTTATAACAGTAAATAATGAAGATATATTCGTGCATCAATCAAATGTTAGACCCAATGTTAGTCAATATAGAACTTTATCTAACGGAGAATATGTGTCGTTAAATGTAAGCACTGCTTCTGAAACTACACAAGCATTAAATGTAACTGGTGTAAATGGGGGTCCATTGGCGTGTGATAATAGAATTGAGCGCAAAAATTATTTGGACGAACAAGAAGAATTTCAAGAAGTAAATAGAACTCGGGGTCGTGGTGGTCGCGGTGGTGGTCGCGGTGGTGGTCGCGGTGGTGGCCGCGGTGGTGGCCGCGGTGGTGGTCATAGAGAAAATTCTAATGATACCGAATAAGATTCTTATGAAGATGAACACGATAAATCATATAATTAACCGAATATATTTTTAAAAATTTTATTTAAAGTCAAAATTATTTTATTATTATGAATTTTTTTATTTTTTTTTTATGTAATTTACCATTAATTAATGCATATAATGATATAAATTTAACTGGTAATATAAACTATAATAATGAATTCGTTTTAAAAACAAATTTATTACAAAATTATAAACCCGATTTAATACCTATATATAATAATTCGGTTGATTTAAAATTGGGTATTGCATTACGAGCATTTAATAATATAAATCAAATTGATGGGACAATTACGTCAAATATATGGTTGCGATATAAATGGACCGATCCATATTTGAAATGGAATTCAACTGAAACTAATATAAGTTCTATTATATTTAATACATCGCCCGATTATAATAATCATATATGGACTCCAGATATTTATTTATATAATACGGCCGAAATGCCAATGAGTAATTTAGATAAGACTAAATGCATTGTTTATTCGGATGGTGTGGTTTTATGGTCACGGCCAGGTCTTATCACGTCAACATGTACTTTTAATTTAGAAAAATTTCCTTATGATGAACAAGATTGTACATTTAAATTTGGGAGTTGGGCATATCACTCGGGTCAAATGAATTTATCTAAAGGTGAACCAGATATAGATTTATCAAATTATCAAATAAATGATGCTTGGGATATTATATCACATAATAGTCAAATTAATGAAAAAAATTATTTATGTTGTCCAGAAAAATATCAAACAATTAATTTTAACTTTAAAATACGTAGAAAACCTGGTTATTATAATTTAAATATTATTATTCCCACATTTGCGACAGCCACATTAATGATAATGAGTTTAATGGTTCCATGGGATTCTGGGGAAAGAATATCATTTTCAATAACCGTTATGTTATCTATAATTGTATTCTTATTAATATTATCAGAAAATTTACCTAAATCAGATAATAAACCATTATTATCTATAATGTTAATTGGATTAATATTTTTCTCATTATTTGTGGTATTTTTCACAGTAATAATAAGTTATATGCATTCATTTACAGAAAATAAAAGCAAAACCGCACTAAAAATTGTAAAATTTTTAAAAAAATATAAATGTATAAAATGTAAAACTCAGAATCATAATCATAATCATAATCAAAATACATTAGAAAATAATAGAACCGATAGTTATAATAATGTTATTAATAACCGTATTGAAGAAGATTGTAAACAGGTAGCAAATTTTATGGAAAATATCTTTACAATAATATTTTTAGTATCGTTTATTATATATTGTATTGTTGTATTTTCATTACGGCCCAATTATTAAAATAAACTAAATCTACGTCTAGAACCTCTTGAATTTCTAATTCTTTTTCTTGATTGTTTCGTATTTGTTATTTTAATTTCAGTAAAAATTTTTTCTAATGATTTCTTTTCAGTTTGCAATTCTATATATCTTGAACTATAATCTTTATAATCATCCATGCCACTTTCCATATTACTAGGATTTCTTGTTCTTGACATTCTGGTTTGTGATTTTCTTTTTTTTTCATTTAATGATTTTAATTTTTTATTTATGACATTAATTCTTTTTCTAATATAAAAAATTATACCTTTATTTTTACTCTTAAGTATATTTAGAAATCTATTAAATACACGTATTTCTTCATTTATTAATTGATGTTCTTGTGCCAATTCTTCCGAACTACTAAATTGATAATGGCATTTACCATTATAAGTATCTCCGTGCCATTTGCAAGGTGAAACGCATTGATGAATATTTTTATCATAACATTCTGTTTCGGTATGTATTATACTTGGAACACAATCTCCCGAAAAAAGTCCTTTTTGTTTCCATCTACATGAAGGTGGTGTGCAATCACTTTTGGATAAATTTAAACATCCTAGCGTTTGTTGTTCTACAGACTTTAATTCATTACGAGTATTTAATTTATTTCTAATAGAAGAACCTACACGATTTGTTAATCCAGAATAAACATTCGCTTCATTTGTTTCTAATGGATTTAATTGAGTTTCTCTATTTAATAGTGAATTTACGCGTAAAGTATGATTTCTATTTAATCCCAAATTATTGGGGTAACCAACATTATTTCCATAACCTAAATTATTATTTCTAAATCGTCTAGTTCTTCTTGTCAATCTTCTTCTTCGCACATTTTGTAAATTATTTAAATTATTTAAATTATTTAAATTATTCATACTTATAATAATAAAATATATTTTATTTTTTATTTCTATTTTTTTATTTTATTTTATTTTTTATTTCCATTTTTTATTTTTTTTATTTTTTTTATTTTTTTCGATTTTTTAGATTTTGTTCGATTTTTTCGATGGTTTGTTGCTCCACCTACATAACTACTTAATAAACTTCTTGAACCACCTCTACAACGTTGTTCTATTCTTCTAACTTTTCGTGACATACGAAGTAATTTCATAGATAATAACTTTAATTGTCTCCCAACACTACGACTTCCAGAATATAAATTGTTTTCATCAAAATCTAAATTTAACATTAATATATTATAATAAAATAAAAATATTACAAATTTAATTAAAAATAAATAAAATAAATAAATATAAAAAAAAATTTAATAAATAAAATTAAATTAATTTCGAAAACGTTATCAGCCATTTACCTAAATAATTTAAACTTTGTGAATCGATATTTTTATCTAATTTTTTTATTAGTAAATATAATTTTTTAGAACTTCTATTATAGTTATTTCTTGGATTTCCTCTTAAATTAATTTCTCTTCTTAACGTTCTTCTTAAATTTCCTCTTGGATTTCCTCTGCTTGGATTTCCTCTGCTTGGATTTCCTCTTCTTAAATTTCCTCTTGGATTTCCTCTGCTTGGATTTCCTCTTCTTGGATTTCCTCTTCTTGTATTTCCTCGTCTTGGATTTCCTCTTCTTGTATTTCCTCTTCTTGGATTTCCTCTTCTTGGATTTCCTCTTCTTGGATTTCTTCTTGAGTGTTCTCTTCTTAAAGTATTTCCTAAGTTATTATTTCCTAAGTTATTATTTCCTAAGTTATTATTTCCTAAGTTATTATTCATATTAATATATAATATTATTTTTTTTTATCCAAATTTTTTTTTTATTTTTTTGAATTTTCGGAGTAGTATAATTTTCTAAGAAATAAGGATTTACTTTTTTCAGTTTATCTTTATTATCTTCAAACACTTTATTAATAAAATTATATGAATCTATAATTTGTTCTATACTCTTAGCGCCAGTTATAATTATACTACCACTTTGAAAAACCGAAATTGTAACTCTTTTACAACAACCATCCCCATTACCTGAACCATTTCCTAAACATTTATTAATGCAATAACATTTTCCCTTAAAATCATTCTCTTTATATAAATGATTCCAAAAATATTTACTATTAACACCCGGATATATACATGGTTCAAATGACGAAAATATTTTATAATTATTAACTAAAAGTTGATGTAATTCCGAACGTTTAATTTCATAACCTATATCATAATCACTATTAATTAATACTATTTCAAAATTCGTGATTGTTGCTTCTTTATTTTCTAAGATTTTATCCGATGATTTTAGTTTTTCAAATAATATTTCAATCGCCTTTTTCCCATTTTTTTCAGATTTTACACCTGTCATAGAAATAGAACCATTATTAAATAATTTTATATTATTTATATCATTCTCAATTAAAATTAATATAGTAATTTGATTAAAAAACACTTTTTTCTTTTTTTTTCTTTTTTCAGATATAATTTTATGATGAAACCCTTTAGTAGGATTAACAGAATATTCTATAAATCTTATATAATTATCTATATCAAGACTATTATATAATTCTTTTAAATTTATATTTGAATTGATTTTACTTACTGCGGTCATTGTTGAAATTCTTAAATTTTGAGGTAATTCTTTTAAATTACTCATTTATTAATTTTATATTTATAAGCCTATATATCTTTAAACGCATATAAACAATTTCAATTTTTAAAAATATTTATATTTTTTTAATTTAAAATATTATTTATTTATTGCTATTATTACTATTTAATAATTAATTAATATATTTATTCAATAATTAATCTATATGAATTGTCCATATAAAATATTAGATGTAAGAAAAACGGATTCATTAGAAATTATAAAAAAAAAATATAGAAAATTGGCTTTAAAATATCATCCAGATAGAAATATAAATGTAGAATTTGATGATAACAAATTCAAAGAAATAAACGAGGCATATAAAAAAATAATTGATAATCATGAAAATGATTTTATGGATGATATTTATTTTCAAAATTTTACTGAAAAAATAATAAATAAAGGAAAAAAATTTGGAGATTTTTTTAAAAATTTTAAAACCGAAAATTTCAAAGATGTATTATTAACCGAAATTAAAAATTATAAAAAATTTTATGAAAGTCATAATACGGATGTCTATAGCGAAGATATAAATGTTAATATAAATATTGATTTACAAGAAATATATAATAATATTGAAAAATTTATAGATTTAGAAATATATGACAAGTGTCCACATTGTATAATAAATGATTTAAAACTATGTTTACATTGCAATAATTCTGGTAAAGTATTAAACAAACAAAAATTTGTATTCAATAGTGCTGATAAAATTATTATTTTCCCTGAAAGTGCACATTATGAATTAAATAAAAAACGGGGAAATATTAATATAAGAATTATAACTAAATTACACAATACTTATAAAATAATAAATAATTACGATATATTATATGAAATATATATTAATAATGAAAAGGATATAAGTATTGAATACACACTTTTTAATAATGATGTAAGAACTTTTTATGCAAAATATCCATATAAAAAAGAATATATATATGATAATTTGGGTATACATATTCCTTTCTCTAATAAACGGGGGAATTTGATAATAAAAGTTATTAAAAATATTTATATTTAGTTGACCATTAATCGAGGGGCTATTGACATACTTTCTAATTCCTGAATCAATAATTTACACGCGTATGGTAATCTTATTTCAGAGAAATTTATATAATTATTACATTTCTTACATTTAGAAATATTATTTTCATAATTAATTGGACTGATTAATCCACAATTATTACAACTAAATATTCTATAATTATCGGAAACATCTAATGTTCTTTCTTTGAGAAATTGTAATGTTCCATGAGCAATCATACAATCGCGTTCCATTTCACCAAACCTTAATCCACCATCTCTTGAACGACCTTCGGGTGGCTGTCGCGTTAATAATACTTTCGGCCCTGTTGCGCGAGAATGAATTTTATCTTCAACCATATGTTTTAAACGCTGGTAGTATGTTGGGCCTATAAATATTTTAACATCCATTTGTTTACCAGTTATACCATTATACATAACTTCGTTGCCATTTTTTTCATAACCACAATTGTTTTCTAAAACATTACCTATATCTTTAATGTCCATATTCATAAATGGCGTTCCATCACCATAACCACCAAGTATTACACACGTTTTACCAAGTAAACATTCCAATAATTGTGCAATAGTCATTCTACTAGGAATTGCATGTGGATTAATTATAATATCGGGATAAATGCCATCTTTAGTATATGGCATATCTTCTTGACGATAAACCATACCGATGGTTCCTTTCTGACCATGTCTTGAAGAGAATTTATCACCTATTTTCGGTATTCTCTCTGATCTTACTCTAACTTTACAAAATTTATGTCCTTCGGCATTGCAATTTGTATAAACTTTATCAATAAAACCAGTTTCATTACTTCTGAGCATTGTGCTATTATCTTTGTATATTAAATCCCCCCTTTTTTTATTATTTTTTATTGGAATAATTTTACCAATAATAATATCATTTGAATCTACATATGTATTTTCACTTATCATTCCATTATTATTTAATTTTTCATAAGAACCAGGTTTTATACCTTTAGTATTATTTAAATCTGGTTTTGTAAATTTTTCTTCTTTATTGGAAGTTAATACTTTACGTTCTTCTTCTTTATATGTTCTATAAAAAGTTGACCGAAACAAACCTCTATCAACAGAAGATTGATTTAAAATAATTGAATCTTCTTGATTATATCCTGTAAAAGAAGCAATCGCAACGATTATGTTCATGCCATTAGGAATATTATTGGAAGGTAATAATCTTCCTATACGCGTATTAATAATAGGTTTAGTTGGATAATGTAATATATGAACATTTGTATCCATACGGTCTTTAAAATTTGTTGCATAAATACCCATAGCCTGTTTTCCCATAGCAGATTGATAAGTATTTCTGGGAGATTGATTATGATTTGAAAATGGAATACACGAAGACAATACTCCTAAAATTAATGATGGGTGTATTTCAGAATAATTATATTTTATTTTTTTTGATTTTAAATCTTTAATATTCATAGAAATCATATTCTGATATGTTTCACTAGTATCTAAATATTCAATACATCCTTCTTTTATTTCTGGTTTAATGTTACTTTGAAACAAATGATTTTCATTTAATGATTTCAATAAAAGATTTGACCATTTATAGACCCCCGTTTTCAATTTTTCTATATCATTTTTTGTAATTCGTAATTTATTGTTTTCATCAACAATAAATAATGGTCTACAACATCTACCAGCATCAGTAAATATATTAATTTCATTTAAAATATAATTGAATGAAATTGATGTAAATATATTAAATGCACTTAATCTTTTCTTCTTTATTAAATTTTTAAATAGTTCTATAGAATTGCCACTTATTCCTATAAAATCACCATTAACAAATATTTTAGTTTTGCTAAATAATATTTCATAATCTTCAATATCACTCAGACACATAATGTTATTTTTTAAATAATTTCGTATAGGTTCTGAAGAAGTTTGATTAGTAATAAGTGTAGAAATTGCAAGATTTTTTACCAATCCAATCGCACCACCTTCTGGGGTTTCTGGTGGACAAATTATACCCCACTGAGTATTATGTAATTTTCTAGGAGGAACTAATTTTCCAGTTTTTTCAGTAGGTGTATTTACGCGTCTTAAATGTGATAATGTACTATTATATGTTAAACGACTAGCAACCTGTGCTACACCAACTTTAGAACTTGTACTTTTTATACCCCAATTACCAGTAGCCAATCCATATTTTAAGCCCGATTCTATTGTAGTAGATTTTAATATTTTAAATAAATTAGTAGAATTTATTACATTTTCTATATTTTTATTTGTTTTCCAAGGACCACTGTTTAATTCCTTCATTATACTATTGCGCATATCTTTAATAAGTTTATTAAAATATTGTCGAAATAACATTGCCATTAAATAACCAGATGTATCAATTCTTTTATTGCAATAACTATCTCTATCATCAAATTCTATTTTCTCAAAAAAACATAGTGCTAATTTATATACCATATATCCAAGAAATAATGATTTATGCTTAAATTCAGGACCAACGTGTGGTAATAAATCCCTATGTAACATATCAGTAAATAATTTTATTTGTGTATCTTCATCCAATTTTAAATCTTTAGGTTGACCTAAAATAACAGCATTTCTGAGAATATACAATAATGCTTCTTTCTGGGTTTTAATAAATGAACCTTCAGATACTGATGGCACTAACCAATTTAATATTGATTTATGCTCCTCACTATTAATATTATAAATAATTAAACTGATAATATGTTTATCTTTAATAATTCCAAGTGCTTTGAATAGCACAAATAAAGGTATATCTACTTTTACATGAGGTAAAGTAACCTTTAGTGTTCTACCATGAATATTTTCTTTTGAAGTCAATTTGATTGCAATATTTTTAGAAATATGAAATCCAAAATCCTTACAAGATTTTATTTCACAAATATGAGAATATTTTGAAGAAGATTTACTTGAAGGATGAACAAATACAATGTTCTCTGCTATTTTTTCTTGAGAAACAACTACCTTTTCATTCCCACTTACAATAAAATATCCGCCCAAATCATATTTACACTCTTTGTTTATGACATTCGAATCATAATTATTATGCAATAAACAATAATTAGATTTTATCATTATTGGAATTTTGCCAATTAATACAGACTTTATTATTTTTTTACTAATACTTTGTCTATTTTCACTCATAGGATTTTTTATTGTTTCAATTTCTAAATCTACATATAAAGAAGCAGAATAGGTTAAATTTCTTAATCTTGCCTCATATGGGTACATAGGTTTAGTACTACCATCATTTTCACTTATGATTGGATTTGTAGTATAATTATTAATAAACTTTATAAGAATTTCATATTCATAGTTATTTTCAGTAGCCTTATAATTATGAAAAATAGAAATAGGATTTGATTGCTGTATAATAGATGGGATTTTATTTTCCATAAAATCATTAAATGAATCAATATGATGTCGTATTAATTGTTTACCCGAATATTGATTCATCATATTATTTACGATTTCCCATATATCATTAGAATCTATAGACATATTGAATTACTAAAAATAATTTTTAAATAAATAAAAATCAATTTTTTTAATTAAAAATAAAATCTTTAAATATTTATATAAAATAAAAATACACAAAAAATGACAAATAAACCATAATATATACACAATTTTTTGTAATTGTTATTATAGTTTTTAGTTTTATTTTCAAAGGATTCTATAATATTTTTATTATATTTTTCTGGTAATATTTTTTCTGCTTTTTGTTCTTTATTTCTATATAAATTACTATTACTTAATATATCATCATATACGATTGATACGCCATTATTATCTATTAAACTTTCTTCATCAATATTTTGAATATTTAATTCATCTTCTTCTTCTATTTCTTCATCTACATATTCATATGGTCTAAATTCTGGATATTTATCCAAAATTTCTATATATTTATTTTCATTATTTTTATAAATTTGGTATAAAACCTGAGTTAAATAAGTATTAATTTCATTATTAATACTATTTTTGGGTTGTTTATTTAAATTTTTTAAAATATTATTATTATCATTATCTTTTGTTAGTATATCAAGGCCATATTTTATTAATAATTTTATTAAGTTTAAATTTTTTTTAGGAGTCAAAGCCGCAACATGTAATGGTGATTGTCCTAATTTATTTTTATCTTCGCGGCTTACATTATTTAATAATAATAAATTTATTACATCTGTGGCATTTTTTCTTATAGCACTATGTAATGGAGATTCATCATATTTATTTTTTGTATGTATATTGCCACCCAATTGCATTAATCTATTAACACATTTAGTATTTCCTTTTAAACAAGCAATTTGTAATGGTGTATTACCACTTTTATTTTTTAATTCTAAATCATATTCCTTTATATATTTTAATATAAACTCTATACATTTATTAGCATTTTGATAAATACATTCATGCAAAACCGTATTTCCTGGAAAACCATAGGATAATATTTTATTTTGATAATTATATTTTTTTAAACTTATTTTTAAATTTTCAACATCATCTTCTTTTATGAATCTTATAATGTGCTGGTCATCTAAATAATCTGTATTATAGTCCTCTTTGTTAATAATAAATGGCATGAATTCATTTTCACATCTGCCAGTTATACAATCGGGCGTTAAATTTTTTGCATTTCCATTTGCATCTATATTTGCATTAGATAACTTACATAATTCATATGCGTCGGGTATTCTATATCCTCTACAGTTATTATCTTTACAAACTTTATATTGTATTTCGTTATTTCCCAAATTTATTTTTTTTAGTTTACCATATTTTTTTTTTTCTTCGTTTGGTAATGTTTCATATATTCTTTTCAAATTAATATCATGTTTGTCACAACATTTAGTTACACTATTTCCTGATATATTACACATATTCTTATATTGCAATAATTTTTGTTCTCTTTCCAAAGGTGTATATAATTCATTGGTTGAAGGATTATTTTTATACAGTTTTAATTTTGAAAATGGCGTTATACTATTACAACTATCTTTTTCAGATTCATTAATACATTGATATTTACCTACTATATTTATTAAATTATTATCGGTTGATGTTGTCATTAATATATTAATCTAAAATAAATTCAGAATTTTTTGAATTAATATCAGTATAATTATAAATTATTACACAGAAACCAATAATAATAATTAAAGATACTAAATATAATAATATTTTTATTAAAATATGCATATCATATTCAACAACTTCTTTCAATGTTAATTTATTATTATTTTTTTTCTTTTTAGGTGGACTTTTACATTTTATATACGGGCAATGAGGTCCATATACATTTTTATCCCTATATAAAATAGTAGAACCATGTTCACATAATTTACTATTAATTTTTGGACATTTTAAATAGTTTTTTGTTGTCGTGGGTATATTAGTTGTCGTTGGTATATTAGTTGTCGTGGGTATATTAGTTGTCGTGGGTATATTAGTTGTCGTGTATATATTAGATGTATTATTTGTTTCTTCCTCTATTTCATTATCTTCTAACTGTTTTAGTTGGTTAATATCATCGTCTGTTAAATTCTCGTTATCTTGTTCTATAAATTTAATTTTTAAATCTTTATTTCCGATTTCATGAATCATACTTAAAATAAATGATTTAGTTAACCCAGTATTTGTTAATTTGTTTAATAAATTTTTATTTTTATTAACCATATTTTCATTCTCCTCAGATTCTATCAATTCTTCTTCTAATAAATCTTCGCCATCAATTTCTTCTATATATTTTCTGTTTAATTTTTTTTTAATATAATTTAATTTATTATGAACCGACTCCACATTAGTATCATCATTATCATCATTATCATTATCAATATTACTATTACTAATATTTTCTTTAGAAAATCCTGGTTCATCAAATAATATTAAACTATCGGTAGCATCATGATAATAGTAATGTTTATTGTCGGTCATATCTCTATAAATCACAGAACGATTACCCATGTTTAAAATAGGTTCCATATTTGGTAATTTTACTTCTTCTTCATTATCCATAGTTTGTAATGTATTATTTACAACATTTTTATTTATTTTATTTGGGTCTCCAAGAAAACTAACAGCATCTATATTTGATTGAAAATGTTCATGTGTATCATCGCTATAAGAATGTTCCTCACAATTTTTTAATTCCTCTGGAGTATAAGCCTCACATACATATTTTTCCATTTCTTCGGGGTCATTTCTTAAAATAGTATCGTAATAGTCACCATGTTCTGGACTTATTTTATGTGCTATATCTTTTAATTTGACTAATTTATCAGGTATGTTTTTGCAACTCGTACACACTAAATTACTTTTTTTCATATTAATTTTATACTATATTTTTTTATTTAGTTCATCCATAAAAAATAAATTATATTATTTAATTAAATGACTGGAATAAAAGTAGTTAAATTAAATCCAGAAACAAATTCTATATCAGAATTAAAAAAATCTAAACAAAATCTTACTAAAAAAGAAAAATATCTAAAATTATTATCATCGTCAGAAAAAATAAAAGATATATTAGAAAAAAAATATAAATCTAAAACTAAACTTAAACCAATTAAACCAATTAAAGAAGAAACAAAAGAAAAAAATGTAAATACTGAAAGTTTTAAAAAACAATTTAAAAAATCAACCAAACAATTACCTATAACTTCTAAAATTAGAAATAAAAAAAAAACAAATTTAAAAAAAAAAGTAGTAACAAGTAAACAAATTAATAAATACTTCAAAACATTAAGTAAAAATAAAGTAGAATCTAAAGAAAATTTAATTGAAATATTTCAGAAAATTTTAGAAGAAAATAATATTAATTTAACTAATAAATTCATAAAACTTATTAATAGAAAACAATTAATACTTATATTAACATTTTTAGATATTGTCAATATAAAAACGAAGGCCCCCACACCTATATTAAAAAATTTAATATATAATTACTTAACATCAACAATCAAAATAATAAAATAATAAAATGACTTAATTATTTAATATTCTATATTCATATAATGAATAAAATTTTTTCATATTTTAGTAATGAAACAGATTTAATACAAATAAAAAATAGAGATATTTTTAAAATCAATAATGTACTAAATAATATTGATGTAAAAGATAATAAATTAAATATACCAACATTGGTTATGATAGGTAGTCAAAGTTCGGGTAAGAGTTCTTTGTTAAATAAATTATTAAATATGGAAATGTTACCTACAGGGAGTAAAATGGTAACCCGTACACCATTAAATTTAGAACTAATAAATACAAATAAAGATTTTTATGCAGAATTTGGTAATTTTGATGATTGTAAATGGTCCAAAATAAAAACAATTACTTTAACATATCCAAAGCCATTAAGTGACGAAATTCAAATTATTAAAAATTATATTATGTCATTAACTAAAAAATATGCTGGGAATGAAATGAATATTAGTGATAAAGAAATAAATATACGTATATATTCACCTAATGTAATTAATATTAATTTGATAGATTTACCTGGATTAACAATGATTGCTTGCACGGATAAAGGACAACCGGCTGATATTAAAGACCAAATACAAACATTAATAGAAAAATATGTAAAAAATTCAAATAATATATTATTGTGTGTAATACCGGCTCGCGAAGATATTGAAACGGATATTGCTTTAGATTTTTTAAAAAAGTATGATAAAAATGGCGATAGAACATTAGGAATACTAACTAAAATTGATTTAATGAATAAAAATACAACTATTGTAAATTATCTTGAGAACAATATATCTAAAGATCTTAAAGTAAAATATGGATATTATGCGGTTAATAATAATGAATCCGACGACTTTATTTATTTTAATACGCATGATATTTATAAAGAATTAACATGTAAAGAAAAATTTGGTGTTAAAAATTTAGGAGATTCATTAAGTAAAATATTATTAGAAAATATTAAAAAATCAATACCAAATCTATTAATAGAGATTGACAATTTATATAAAAAATCTATAATAATTTTGGATAATTTGGGAATTGAATTACCCACAGATAAAAATGCATTATATTCTTATTTAACTAAATTTATTATAAATTTTTCATCAATATTCAATAATAGTATAGAAAGTAAACAAGAAAAAATTAATACTGGTAGAAGTATTAAAGATATATTCATAAACTATAGAAGTGAGTTGTCGCAATTAGACCCATTTACTAAAGAAAAATGTTCTGATAAATATTTAGAAAATATAATTAAAAATTCAGAAGGTAATCATATGTCTTTTCCCATACCTACAATAGAAGTATTAGAAAATTGTTTAAAAGACAAAAGTATTAATTGTTTTAATATATTAGAGCCTATATCTATAGAATGTTGTGATAAGATTATTATAGTTTTAGAAAATTTATTAAATGAAATATTTCAAAATAATTTTATGGAACGTTTCCCAAAATTAAATAAATTATTAGTTGAAGATATAAAACAAGAATTATTATCAAATTATAAAAGGGAAACACATAAAAAAATAAAAGAATTAATTTTAATAGAAAGCAATTACATATGGACTGATGAGAATGAATTTTTAAAAATTTTAAATAGTTTATCAAAAAATTTGTTAACTATGGATATACTTCGTGAAATTCTCCAGCAATATTATAAAACTGTTATTAATAATTTACAAAATAATATTCCTAAAATTATTATGTATTTTATAGTTACTTCAATACAAAATAATATTCAAGTATTATTATTTAATAATATTACAAAAAATAATTATTTAGATTATCTCATTGAAGATAAATCTATAATAGACAAAAGAATAAAATATAAAAATATAATCGAAAATCTTAAAAATGCTAAAATTATTTTAAGCGAAATTCATTAATATTGTTGTTTCCCAAATACCATTTAACTTTTATATTTTTTTGCATCTTAGGCTGTTTCTTAATTGTATGATTTTTTATTTTAATATTTTCTAAATTTTTTACATTTTCTATATAACTATTCTTATCATCATGGTGTAATTCAAAATGCTTTAATAGTTCGTTCTTATTAAACATATTAAACATATTAAAACAATTATTAGACATATATTATAAAGTTAAATAAAAATAAATTCAATTTTATAAATAACTTTATTACAACTTTATTAATTTATAACTTAATAGTAATCAAGGTATTCATCGCATGAAGAATATTCTGAATCAGACTCTTCGATTTCTGTTTCAGATTCGTGTATTGAATTATTCAAATCTTCTTGAATAATAGGAAAAATAGTGTCGTCTTCAAATTCATTATAATTATCATTATTATACCATTTAGGAACTTCATAATCAGTTATTTCAATTTTATTTAAAAACGGCAAACATTTCAAATGCTTCATGTTAAGACGGTCATTTTCACAGAACAATTCCCAAGAATCAAACATTTTTGTTATTTATAGTATCAATACTTAAACTTAAACCGTTAACAAAAATCAATTTTTTTTATATTTCTCATAATGAAAGTGTGGAGGTTCCTCTGTAATTTTTCCATGAGTTAAACTTTTAATATGTATTTTACAAAATTCACTATTTTTAAATGCTGTTCTTTTGCACTGTTCTCCACAATTCCATTTATTATTTATTTCATCATATTTAACGGATTCTTTACCACCCCAGGTTCTTGCAAGACACCGTTTTTCAATTGGAATAGTATGCGACTTTGATATTTTTTGTTTAAATTCTTTAATTATGATTATAGATTGTAATGGAAATTCATTAATTAATTGTTGTTTTGTTATAGAGTTATTATGGCCATATTTATCTATTATTATGTCTAATATATTATTTAAATCATCATTTATTATAGTTTCCAGGGAATCATAAAGTAAATCCATAGGATGAAATTAAAATAAAAAAAGTTGTTAAAAATTTTTATATCAAATTTTTAATTTTTAATTATATGACTACTCTTTTTCATTAAAATCAATATACCATGTATTATGTTCATCGTATTTTCTTTTACCTATAAAATCATTTGTTTCAAT
>ENA-UOXV01003716-UOXV01003716.1-marine-metagenome-genome-assembly--contig:-NODE-3716-length-18233-cov-6.075916_pt1 | contig 18233 bp, 14 predicted proteins | sample MGYA00238165_ERZ766961 | MGnify/ENA primary metagenome ERZ766961 (study PRJEB28924, sample SAMN03173240) | marine metagenome | biome: Marine; feature: Water; material: Subsurface seawater | place: North...
GCTCGGCGGCGTCCGTCTTGAGGCGTGCGAAATCATAGAGGAGCCGTAGTGACTCGGGTTGGAGCGCTCCGGTGGTGGCGGCAACAACAGGCACGAGCCCATCCGTTCTGGGCACGGAAACGCCGTGCGGCGCAGCGGGTGCAATCCCGCGCCCGCCAGATCCCGCGCCCCTGATCTTCGTAAGCGCACTCCAATGTGTAAAGTAGAATCTATATTAAGGCGGTCATCATGTCCGCTGGTTAGCAGAGGGCACTGTGATCCGAAAATTGGCTCCCTCAACACCCACCGAGCGCGGACCAGTCCAATGACGAGGCCGCACATTGATGTTGCAAGGCCACACAGTTTGAGAAATGCCCTAGAAAGCCTCTTTCAAAGGCACCGGCGTTTTTGAGCATTGCCGGCTGTTTTTTCCCAAAAATTGTCGGCCGATTTTTTAGATAGTGCTAGTGAGCATCTTTTTATTTCCCAGATCCCATTACTAGACAGTGCAGGCCCATCCATGCATTACCCTGAGATTATGCTTTGCCTACTGGAAGAAGGCGAAGACCGGGATGGTGATCAACTGGCTTGCCGAATTGGCATCACCGAGATGGCTCATTGCGATCAGACTGCACTGGCGTAGATACCCACGATTCGGATACGTTTTGGTGCAAGTCATGATTACTTGCGGCGCCTCCTTCTTGATGAGAACTTCGGCCACCTTGCCCCCCGCCGACGCGAGGCACGCCACTGTAAAAACCGCAGAGTCCACCTAGCGCCGGGCTGGGACTTCAGCCGCGGGTAATTCTGGCAGCACGCGGCGAGAGTCGATGGAGCAGACTATGAGCAGAGTAGAGGGGGAAGCGGGGATTGACCGTTGAAGGGTTTTTCATCCACGCCTTTGTCGAGTCAAGAATGACGGTAATACCACCGCTCTTGCCGATCTTGAGAGCGTTGTCTGCGTTCAGTGAGGCGAGGACTCCGAGCGACCAAACACCTATCTGGACAATTTGCTCGTGCCCCGGAAACGCCTTCAACGCCTCAATGACGGCAAGGATTGCCCCGCATGCACCTGCAAATGCCAAACGTCAGCCAGTGCCCTTGAACCCCACCCACAACCCTGGACCTGCTGGTCAGCCTGGAGCTATCCGATTGCTGCGGACGAGAGGGAAATAACCAGCAATCGCCTTATTTTCATGGCATCCTTGGCAGAACGCGCCGATGAACCAGATGCCAGCCATCTGCCACGAATTTCCACAGACTGTTGAGGCAATGCCTTCTCCAGCTGCTTGTGAAGCCGGGCATGGACAACTCGGTGGGGCGTCATCAAAGGACGACATCATTCAACAGGGGGACATAGCACATCGATACGATTCGGGCTCGAGGACACCTGTACGTCGTCATCCCCCCGAAACTCCTGCATCTGTGTCACAACCTGCTCAATCCCACCTGCCTTGCCAACCTCTGGCTTGTGATGCCCATCACGACTCATGTTGATCATTGCCTTGCACGCGTGAGCTGCGATGTCCGCGTCCTCCCCAAAACGTCGCATTCCAGCACATACCGCGAGTGCCCCCCCTGTCTCTACCAGCATATCGCGCTGCGCCGTCTGCGCCCACCCAGTTCCAGATGATCAGATTCGTTGACTCTCGAGCGAAATGCCTGCTCCTGGCACTGCTCGTGCTTTGCAGGGGAAAAATGATTGCTCACCACGCGGGCGATGATCATCATCACCCGGAGCTCCTTGCCTGCGATCTTCTCGTCTCCCCGTTTGCGCTCCGCAAAGTTTCCGACTAGGGCCTTGACCTGTTGGCAATTGCAAACCTATCAAATCTGTGCCGTTGCTCAAGCCACGCTGGAAATAATGAGACAGAATTAGGCGAAGCATCCGTGCCCCTAAGACGCTGGGCCTATGTTCCATGCTGACTCGAGAGCCTGGAGATGTTGCGTGCCCGTTGGCGACCGCCCGGTGAAGAAGGGTTCGGAATCAAATCAGAGAGGCCATGCTGCGCAAAAAGCACAAACCTCAGCAAGACCGATGTCCGGGTACTTCTGGCTGGCTTCTCGCTTGTCGGCGTTCCGCGCCACAAAATCCGAGAGGAACTTGGTGTACTCCTCAGAGTTTGGAGGAGCCAGGAGAATCTTCGCTGGTCCCGGGTCGATCCCGAGCTTCCCATCTGCCTTGCCATCCTTCCGCGGCGACTCTTCCTTCCTGAGCTTTCCATCCGCATCCGTCATAGCCATTCCCCTGCGACGCTCTCAGCCAGAGTGACAGCGTCACTTGTCAAGGATGACTCACCTCGTCCAGTTTTGGAGTGAAAGTCAACTCCTGCGAAACCATCTTCGAATATGCTGGCCAGTGCGCTCGTTTGTCTGCTTGGTTCAGAAAGTCAGCGTGGTCGCTGACACAAGCGATGGATGCTCTAGGCTCCATGCTTGGGCGGGTAACGCCCTGGGCAGAGGAGGTGGCAAAGAAGCCGGAGCTCGCTCGGGATGCTCGATGTGGTGCCAGACCGCAGCTTGCGCGGCAGATGTCTGCACCGGAGCTCGGTGCATCCTATGGTCCCCTTCGCGCATCGGATTTGCGTTGCAGTACCGGGGCACCACTCTCGGCAGTCCGCGAGGAGGCAGTTCCGGACCCGGAACTTGCAAGGGAAGTAGCACTCGGGGCGTTGCTGGCGGAAGCCCACGGCGCCCAGGTTCTCGTCGGTCTCGTCGCACAAGACCTTGCGTGTCTCGTGGAGCGCCACGTACTGGCCCTGCGACCCCTGCAATATTGATCACCCTGTTACCTAGGCCCAAATTGCCAGACTCAACGACCCGTCAAGAGGTGAAGTCGGGCGCAAAAGCTTGAGAACTGGGCGCCTGTGCAGGAGAGTCTGGCAGAAGCCTTCGAAGCGATGCGACGGCGGCACGACCGGCTTCTCGAACATCACGCGCTCCTCGAGCGAAAATTTGAGCGGATCCAGTCCGAAAATGCGCGCCTAGCGGCGGTGGTCCTGAGTGAGACAGGCGTGGGCTGTGTGCCGCACAGGCAGGGGGACGACGAGAACCCAGAGAGAGGCACGAACCTCGGGCAGCGTGAGCCGGTTATGTTGCGGCGCACTTCCTCTTCTATCACATCACCCACAAAAACAGGACCACTTGATCGCGGTTGGGGCATGATTCGCTCGCTGGTGCAGGGCAGCGTAGCTTTGGCAGCACCCTCTACTCCCGGCCCGCCAGCGGACGGCTGGCCAGCGCAAGAAACAGAGAATGGCTCTGGAGACCGCCAGCGGCTCCTCCAATCAGCCCCACTTTCTGTTGCACCCTCAATTTCCCCTGCACACAATGCCGCCCGTCAACACGTTCTGATGACGGACCTTTGGCCCAAGGTGCGCTCCTATTTCGACGAGTGCATGCAGCGTTCGCCGTCAACCACACCTCCGACTATTGCGGAACCCGCTGCTGCTAATTGCCGTGCGGTTGGCAGGGCGAGACACCTCGGGTATCGTCCAGCGAAGATGGCACGCCCGTGCGGCCGCGTAGCGTGGACGCAGAATCGCTGGTTGGGGAGGGGATGCACACGCTCTCTGCGGCGGTGTCGACCAACACTCTGCCTGCGCATCCGGCGGTGAATATGCAAGTGCTGCAGTACACACTGCCGGAGGCACATAGGGAGGCGGCTAGCACTCGGAGAGATGAGTTGGAGTTGGCAGCTAGTGCTGCAGGTCCCGAAGCGGCGCAGGGTGAGGTGGCGACGGAGGGCGCGCGCGGAGGCTCAGCCATGGAACAGCGCGTCAGCATGAGGTTCCATCACGCGGAGGGGGAATGTGAGAAGCCGTGGACGGAGCTGGAGCCGGAGCCGGACTGCGCGGGAGGCTGCGAGGCCGAGGTACTTTGTCAGCTACAGTTGAGAGTTCGCTTAGCAGAAGAGGCGCGCTTGCGCGCCGAGCAGGAGCAAGCAGGACTGCAGGAGCAGCTGCAAGCGCAGCGAGAGGAGTTGGCAACCCGATCGGCGGCAGTGGTGGCGCTCGAGAATATCCGTGACAAGGCAATTGGAGCGGTTGACGCTCTGCAGGCCCAGCTGCGCACAAGCGAGTGTGCACAAGACGATTTGGCGGCAGGGTTGCGCTCAGCGAACGAGGAGGCCAAGAAGATGCGGACATGTTTTGACGTGAGCGAGCGTGATCGGCGATTGATGGCGGAGTCAGCGGCTGCGCTGGAGGAAGCGGTCAAAGAGGCGGAGGAAAAGGCAAAGGGACTGAAACACGATCTGACATCCGCACAGAGTCGGGTGAAGGCCCTGGAGGCGTCCAAGGATGCGCTGCAGGCCTTGGTGGTTAAGCTGAGCGATTCCGAGGAGGTGCTTCATGTGGCGGTGGAGAGTTTGCAATCAAAGCTGGCGGTAAGTGGAAAGGAGCGTGAGCGGCTAGTTGCCGCCCGCGCTGATCAAGTGGCACGCGCCAAGCTCTGCCTGGGCGAGCTCTGCCGCAACACCAGTGCGGCTCAGGCGATAGCTGAACAAGTTTCGGAGGAGGTCAAACGGGACGCAGACCGCTTGATTGGGTGCGAGCAGAGCCTTGCAGCTCTCCGTGCAGAGGAGGCTACTATAAGCGCTGTCAACGCAGCAGCAGATGAAACGCGTGGGCGGCTTTCTGCTGCCGAGTGTTGGTCACGGGAGTTAGCCACACAGCTCAGAGAGTGTGCCGAGGAATTCGAAATTGTGCTAGCTGGAGCCAGTACCGAGACACACGTTTTGGCAGGACAGCTTGCGGCTGCAGATAAGAGAGAGCGTGCGCAGGGCTCGGAGCTGGAGGCTGCGCTGCAAGCGCATGCCGCGGCGGTCTTGGCGGCACAAAAGGAGATCTGGGCTGCAGAAGAGGAGCAAAAAACATTTGCGACGATTGGAGTGCAGCTGGAGCAAACCACGGCGGTAGTCGAAGCAAAGCTGCACCAAATAGCGTCGCTTAACGAAAAGTTTGCGAGAGAGAATGGGGACGCGCGCGAGCGGCTAGTAACACTCGAGGCAGCACTTGCTGGGTCCCGGCGCGAAGTGACGCAGCTTGCCGAAGAACTTGCAACTTCACAGGCGGAAGCGGTGCGGCTACAAGACAGAACGAGTGCCTCAGATCGCGTGAAACGGACGGTTGATGTTCAGACGGTCGAAAGCTTTCGACCGTTTCCCGCGCACGCCGAAAACGAGCAAAGTGTGCCCAGTTCTCCCGCACCAGACATCCAAGACGAGCTACAGGCACGTCTGACGGAAATGACTGAGAGGCTGGTGGTGATGGATCGGGAGCTTGGAGCGGCCAAGTGTGAGATGCGGTCGGCGAAGGTGAAGCTGAATTTCAGCGAACAGGAGAGAGAGCGGCTAGAGGAGTCTGACACGGCACTGCACCGGGCACAAAGAGAGGCGAAAGCGCTCCAGAGCAAGCTGCTGGCGGTGGAGCAGGAACGTGATCGGGCGAGAGAGGAGGCCACAAAACAGCGCGGTAATTTGATCCTCGGCAGTCAGGAAGGGGAGCTGCAAGAGGCACTCCGCTGTGCCCGGGAGGAAGGCGAGGAGCTGCAACGAAAGTTGGACGAGGTTGAGCAGCAGTGGGAGCTCTCCATGGTAGAGGCGCGTACGTTGCGTTCGGAGCTGCAAGATTGCGAGGAGAGGCTAGCAGTCGCATGTGCACCGCCACCCCATGCACAAGATTTGGACAGAACGAAGGAGGTGCCAGAGTACATAGGGACCGCAGCAGAAGATTGTCAGCGGGACCAATCTGTGCTGGCCGAGGCGCGCGATCGCATGGCAGCAGCAGAGCGTCGAGCTACTGCGGCCGAGGCTGAGGCTGCGGCGGCACGCGAACTTGCCGCGGTGCTACGGGGACACAGAGCGCAGCTAGCTGAGGAACCATTAGAGACATCATCGTCTCATACAACAGCCATCGTTCGTGACGCTGACGAGGACTGTGCTGAGGGAAGAGCATCACCGTCAGAGCATTCCCCCGGAGATGGCCCCTCGACTCTTGTACAGCGGAACGAGGGGCTCCGATGGATACCGGCTACGACGCCCCTTCAAGTGAAAGCCCACGCGTGGTCGGGTGCGACGGAGGGATCGGAGGCTGGAGCTGGGTCAGATGCGTCACCCGACCGGGAACTTCGTGAGGAGCAGCAGCAGACCGCCGCCCTTCGCCAGCGCATCTATGCTCTGGAGCGCGCGGATGCGAGACGGCGCATCCGAGTGGAGGCCGAGTGTGCGTCGCTGGAGGCAGATGTGCAGCTGGTGCGGACGTCGCTCGCTGGGGTGCGGACGCGCCTCGAAGACAAGTTGGACGCCACGACGCGGTGGCTGGAGCAGCGCCTTGCCGCGCGGGAGGAGGAGGCGCGCGCCATGGCGGCACGCATGGAAGCACTCCGCTCAGATCGTGAGGCGCTGCGCGGGGATTTGCGGGTGGCGGTCGCCGGGCGGGAGGCAGCAGAGGCGGAGACTCTGCGCCTGTGCGCCGCGGTGGGGGCAGAGAATTCAAATGACTTGTACCGGACATTCCAGACAGCGGTTGCAGCTGCTGCTGAGGCCCGAGCCACGGCAGAAGAAGATCTCACGAAGGCATGTGCCGAGTACGCGTCTGCTGCTGATGCTCGAGCCACAGCAGAAGCAGATCTCACGAAGGCACGTACCGAGTGCGCTGCAGAGTGCAGGCGTGCGGATGCTGCCGAGACGTCAGCTGAAGCGGTTCGCTGTGAACAAGACTCGCAAGCAGCAGCACTCGCAGGAGCAGAGGCGGGGCGGAGCCGTGCAGAAGCAGGGCTGCTAGAGATGCGAGCGCGCCTCGAAGAGGCAACACGGGCTTGCGGTAACCTAGCGGAGCAGGTGCGGGCGCTGGAGCACCGTCTCGCCGCACGAGAGGAAGTAGAGCGCGGTCTGCGCCGCCGGGCGGACGAGGCGCTAGGCCGCGCGAGGGAAGCTCAAGCGGTGACGACGAAGCTGCAAGAGGAACTCAGGAGTTGTCAGAATGCGGCAGCGGAACTAGAGGCGTGGCTTCAAGAGAGTGAGAGTGAGCGGGTGCGAACGGAGAAGCATGCGGTGCGTGACCTCGAACGGTGCGTGGCTCTCGCCCAGGCCGCAGTTGCGTCGCGCAACTCGTCTCAATCCCCAGGTAAATCCCAGGCTGCCTCGGAAGATGTCGTTTTGCGAGCAGAGGAGCGCAGTTGGGACGCTGCATTCGCTCGGCATACTGCTTCCGCAGCCGCCCTCGCTCGTCGCCTTGCAGCCACAAATCTGTTGGATACTTCAATGACATCGAAAGCAAGTAGTGCTTCAGCGGCAACGAAAGTAAGCGGAAGTGGTTGGTATGGTGGCGGCGTTGCCACCTGCTTCGCGGTTGAACAGGGCACCCGCAGCAGGTCCCCGACAGCCACGACCACCGCTGCCGGACCAGTCCCCGCGGCCGCGCAAAGCCGAAGTTCGCACTTTTCAAACCCTGCAACAGGCAGCCCCGGGCTCGCCGTTTCTTCCGACGATTCGATGGCGGGGCGACGGCACGCCGGTACAGCTTCAGGCTGGCCTCGGAATCCTGCTCTCAAGGGCTCAGTGTACACTCCGGTGTCACCGGAGTGCTCTCGTGCACTGCTAGATTCGCCGCGTAAGTGCTCTCGTGCACCGCTAGATTCGCCTGGCAGCGCTTGGGAGCCGGACGAGTGGGTCACGGCGGACGAGGGCATCAGGGAGGGAGTCAGGGTAGACGCGTCAACTTCCGCCGTCACGGACAACTCGATCAACTTGAGCCTGTCGAGAGAAAGCCTGGGCGCTCCTCGGGAGCCCCGCGGCCTTCGGGCTGAGCTGCCGCGTGGCAACAGTCCTCGCCGTGGTAGTGCACACCCGCGCCTTGTGATTCGCGGCACCACGGCAGTGTCTGGCGGCTGCAGCGGTGGATCGGGGGGAAGCACGCCGGCGGCGCAGGCGGTGTTGGAGACACAGCGCGCTCGCGGGGACCTCAGCGACGACTGCAGCGACGCCTGGGTGATCTCTGCCCCCCCCCCACGGTCGCGGTGCCTCGTCGAGAGTCGGACTTCTGTTGTGCCGGCAGTGTCACGGAGTGGCGCCGGTGCCGCGAGACTCGCAGGCTTCCAACGGGCGGCCCTTGCTTTTGCGGCGACAATTCGCGCCCCTGCTCGCGAATCTCGATCAATTTCAGATCTGGACTTTGTCCAGATGGGCTCAACCACGCCTTACGATCTGGCGCAGGAGTCGGAGAGGCTCTCAGACCCTCCATCTCCTTGGGCGTCCGAGTCTCATGCGCCCTCGTCCTCGCAGTCGCCCGTGCCAGCCTGTAGATCGGATCTGTCGCTTTCAGGTGTGGCGCATGCGCCGCCATCGCCCGCACGTTTCGCGCGTCCCGTCGCGCGGGAGCAGCAAGGCGGACGCCTCCATTTGCCAACAGTCCAGGCACTGCACATTCTCGAGGACCAAACGCATGCGGTCGGCGGGGTGATGAGCGCAAGGAGCCCCGCTGTTACCTCGCAGCTTTTCGCAAACGGCATGTCAGAAGCGTGTAGGAGCAGGGAGGAGGAAGAGGAACGGTGGGCAAAGCACGAATGTCCACCACCACTGCGTGACGCTTCGCATTCGAAGCCTAGCCAAGACCTCCCCGCCACACCTGCACGCTCGTGGGCAGGCTCGTCTGGAGCTTCAAGCAGGGCTTCAAGCAGGCCTCAAGGGCGCGGGGATGGCGACGTGGCAGTCAAAGGAGTCGCTGCGCTCCCCCCGGCCTCGACCGAGAGCCTTGCCAGTGAGATCCAGCGACGAGAGGGAGAAAACCCCCGCCCGCCGCCCCGAGAAGGTGCGGGTGAATCCTGTGGCGGCAAGCCACTTTTTGCGGCACAGCTGGAATCTGACGGCGCCGGCGTCCGGCTCTCTCCGCGACGCGCTGGTGCCACTCTCGAGACGGCCGTAATAGGCGCGGCAGCAGCGCTGCGCGAGAGCCTCGTCCAGCGCTGGGCGGGCCAGCAGCGCCTGGCGAGAAAGCTGCGCCGCGCCCGCGAGGAGCAGCCCCTGCTCGGCGCCCCTGGCTGCCCCTCGCCAGCCCCTGCCTGGCGAGGAGGGGGAGAGGGCCGGGATGCCTGCCGGACGCATAGTTCCAGCACTCAAGCCGTTTCAGACATAGTTGTACAGCATTTCTAAAAATAAAAATGATCGCCTAGATTCATTCACCCGCACGGTCGCACGCCCACTCAACGCGCCTTGCTCATCTGGCCGCGGCACGAGCTTCCATCAGCCAACCGGCTCTGCTCCTAGCCTCGCTTTTTGGAGAGGCAGGCGACGGCGACCCAGACCGAGAGCACCTTGCGCGGGAAGGCCTTGACGTACACCGCGTGCGCGAACTGGGTGTCGCGGTCGCCGGAGTCGCCTGCAACCGGGCCAGCATGATGAATGTCGGCGTTCTGGATCTCTTCGAGAATAGGGTTGATGTCCGTGAATGGGCGGTTAATGTAAAACCCCGTCATGTTGAAGCCCGAAGATGGATTCCCTGGCTGTAAGTATTGCGAGAACTCTGTATGCAGATCCTCCTCTGTGAATGTGATCTCCTTGTGAGACGACATCTCCATCTTCTTCAGGATCTCAGTCAGTTTTCGGTTCGCGCCGTCGTTCTCGACCAAGGATTTGCCATCGCGCGAACGCCAATGCTCAAGGCGGTTGCGCACAGCAACGCGGATGTACTTGGAGGTTTCGTCCACGAAGGCGTCGACCTTCTGCGCAGGCTTCCAGTCGATCTCTTCCTGCACAGTGTCGAGCAGGAAAGACGAGGACGGGTTTTTGGCGTCGAACAGCGGGCGCCACGCTCGGCGGTCCTGCAATTGGAAGGACGTCGAGCGCACCTCGCGGCTCTGTTGGATGTTGCCCCACACGTTGGTCCCGTCCGCCACACAATACACCTCCTTGAGCGTGCAGCGACTGTCTTTCGCCGAAAACCTGGAGCCCTTGGAGGCGTTCCACAACAAAACCTCCGGTTCCTCGCCAGGCGGTGCCTCGTCGACCGTCATGCAGTAGACCGTGTCACCCTCGGGGATGCCCGTACCCCACACAATGTAAGCCTTCTTTTTGGACCCACGGTCTTGCAGCGAAAAGAGATGCAGGAAGAAATTACAGAGGAGGGTGGCGTGCTCCTCCCAGTCGCCCGCGCCGATGTCGATGAACTCGGCCGAGGTGCACCACACGTCCAGCCCCTCGGCGTCCACCTGTCCCGCGGCGTCGCCGTGTCCGGTCAGTACGGGGCGAGACGTGTCCAGTTAGTACGGGAGGGAAGGGGGGGGGTTTGGCACCTCGTCTCCCCCCTCCTCGAGGTTCCAGTCCTCGAGGAACGGTACCAGCGACACGAAGCGTGCCAGCTGCGCCATCTGCACCTCCACCGGCTCGCCCGCGGCGTACACCGCCTGGGGGGGCGCCTGCGGCGCGACGAAGCGGGTGGCGAGGACCCAATCGCGGTGCAGCGAGCGCCCGAGCGCCTCGAAGGTGCGGTGCTTGCAGTGCGCGGGCCGCGAGCACTCGCCGATCCACGCGTGCACTCGCGCGTCGAGTGCTGCCTGGCCTGGGAGACGGCCCTTGGTCTCCTGCTCGCGCTCCGACGGCTGCGCCAGCGGCGGATCGAGCGCCACGCACACCTGCAGCGAGCCGCGGGTGTCCTCTTTCGCGCGCGTGTAGCCGATCGCATGGGGAGGCGCATCGAGCTCGAAGACGCCATCGATGCGTCCCTTGCCGGTGGCGGTGTAGATGGTCGAAAATGGGAACGAAACCGACCCTGCGCCGGCCCCGAGCCCGAGCGTGAGCAATCGGAGCGCTCCGGGCCTCGCAAGGTGGTGCAGGGGGGGGGGGGCGCACCTAGCCAGCGCTTCTCGAGCTTCTTGACTGAGCCGTCCGAGCCGGGCTTCTCGTACGTCTTGGAATCGAACACCTGCACCGACCTGCCAGATAAGCGATTGTGATGCGACAGGGCGGGGGAGGTCGGGACGGGGTGGGACGTTGAGGTGGAGAGTGTCTCCAATTTTCATGAGGTTGGAAGGCGCCCAGTTGTCGTTGGGCGGCACTAGTGGTAGATCGATGCGCGCGTTCCAGGCAGGCGCATTCCCCTTGACGACCGGCGTCCGGGCACTGTGCTTTCCAAAGGAGGCCTTGACGAGACACTCGAGCGGGGACGCCTCCGGTTTTTGGATTGCAGCGGGATTCTCCAGCCGGCGATTGGGGAGGTTGTGGGCGCGCTGGATCGTGATCGAAATGCTGCACCCGGAGGGGTGCGCGCTCGTCTGCTTGGGCTTGTTCTGCTGCGGGCGGAGGACGGAGCGCTTGCGGAAGAGGTTGCGGATGGCGGCGATGAGGTCCGGCACGTGGAAGAGCGGCAGCTCCGGCTGGTGCACTACGTCCTCGAGCCGGTACGCGCGCCGCCGCTTTCCGCCCTCCTTGGCCTTGGCCTTGCGCACCTGCTCCTGGATTTTGGCCTTGAAGTGCATCAGCTTCTGCACCTTTTTGTTGTCCACCTTGGCGGCGTCCTCGTCCGCCTCCGGGAACTCCGGCGCGTACACGCGGTCCCAGAACTCCTCGCGGCGGTCGTCGGACGCGTCGATCTCCTCCTCTCGCAGCGGCACGGCCGTGTCCGGCCACGTCTTGGAGCCTCCCGCGAACGCCGCAGGGTTCTTCTCGCGCGCCATCAGCAGCTTGTGGCGCATGTTGGCCGGGCACGTGAGATACTGCGTGCCGACCCAGCGCGAGGACACCACGGTCTGGCTCTTGGCGGAGATGGCGAGCTGATCGCCGATGAGCACCGTCTCGAGCAGCGGGTCCATGCGCACGAGCGTCTCGGACTCGACCTCCTTGGACTGCGAGAGGAGGTCGAGCAGGTGCCGGTTCCGCGGGTCGTTGGGGTCCAGCTGGTTCATCTGGATCATCTTCTTGAGCCGCCCAGCGCCCACCACCGACTTCTTATCGTCCCGCCCGCCCCGCTCCGCCTCGGCCGCCGCCGCACGACGCCGCCGCCGCGGCGGCGGGAGCTCCGGCGCGCCGCCGCCCTCGCCCGCTGGGCCAGCGACGTTTATGGCGTGCTCGTGCTCCGAGGACGGCGGTCCCGCCGGGGAGAGCTGCAGGCGCAGGAAGATGTGGCCGGTGATGTAGCGCTGTCGCGCGGCGCGAGTGCCCGACTCGGAAACGACCGAGGCGTCGAGCAGCGAGGCCGACAGGCCCTCGAGCCCATCAGGCAGCGGCGCGGGGTCGAAGGGCCGCGAGTCCTGGAAGACGATCGGGTCGCCGCGGTCGTCCAGGCCCTCCGCCGAGATGGGCACAAAGACCTGCGCGATCTCCGACGCCACCATGCCCAGGTAGTTGCTCTCGAACACGTGCACCGTGAGCTCGGGGAGGGCGCTCGAGGGCGCGAGCTGGATCGACTCTCCGACGGTGAAGGACAAGGAGTAGCCCGGTCGCGGCACCAGGCGCGCCTCGAGCACGGAGCCGTCCTCGCGCGTGAGCAGGCGCCCATTCACCGAGATGCGCAGCGATAGGTTCAGCGCCCTGACCGCCTCGCGCCGCGCCTTCTCCGCCTTGGCCGCCGTGGTCAGCCGCGAGCCGTTCTTGGGCAGCTGGTCCGTGTCCGTCCGTTGCCCCTTGTCCGAGAAGAGCGGCACGTAGATCGGGTCCCCGGGCGCGCGCTTCGTGCGCCGCTGCCGCTCAAGGATCTCCTCGCGCGCGGCGGCCTCGTCGAAGGGGCGGTTTTCCTCCTTGGGCTCGCGCTCCATCAGCTTCGCAAGCAGCTCCTTGGTCTTGTCCATCGACTGAATCTCCCCCTCCCGCTGCAGCCGCAGGTGCGTCGCGAGCTTGCCGTCCGTCCTCCCCCCCCCCCCCCCTCTTGGCCTTGACGGGCGACGCCTCAGACATCCCCTGCACACAGCCCACTCCGCTCAGTGCCGCGATGGAGCCATTTGGCACGTCGAGTCCCGGTGTGCAACTTTACATTTCAGTTGGCGGGAGCGCCAGGGTGGGGGGGGGGCGCGCCCGTCGTCTTCGCCCGAGGACTCGCCGTCGTCCTCGTCGTCGGCCGCGTCGCCCAAATTCGCAGCCGCCTCCTGCTCCTCGAGGTCCACGATCGTGGCGGAGAGCAAAGCGAGCTTGCCCTCCAGCGTCGCCTTCTTCTTGAGGAACCGCGCCGTCTCGTCCGCGAGGTCCGACCCGTGCCGCTCCTTGAGCTCTGCCAGCTCCGCCTCGAGCTCTTCCTGCTGCGTCGCGAGGTCCTGCTCCCTGTTCGTCGTGCGCCGCCGGAACTTCAGGTCGACCTTGGTCGCCTGGAAGCCCTGCTGCCTGCGGATGTCCTTGATGTTTTCCCACACCTGGATCATGCGCGACACGATCGAGAGGTCCTCAAACTCCTCTGCCGCCCGTTGCAGCCGCAGGCGGCGCACCTCCTCGTCGAGCCACTTCTCCTGCAAAACCGCTCCCGCCGCTTCGGCGATCGCGTCCGCGCCCGCACCCTCCTTCTTGTCGCTCTTCTTCTCCTTGCCCCCGCCCAGCTCACGCTCGCGCTTGAGCGTGTCGAGGGCCGCAAGAGCAGAGCGCAGCTTCTCCGAGTAGAACTCGACCCAGTTGATCTCGGCGCGCCGCTGGTACTTGCGCCAGAGCGACTCCAACTCCGCCGCCATCAAATCCTCCGGCGACAAGAGCGGGTGGTCTGGGCACCCGCGGCGTAGGCGTTAGGCCCGAGACCGGGGCTGCGGGGCGCGGGCATCGGGGCGCACCCGTGATGGTGACGTGAGAGATGTCGAGGTCGAGCAGCGCCGCGGCTTCGGCAGTGCCGAGGACGGCGTCGATGTTGGTCACGGGCACGACGTGGTCGTATTGCATGTGCGGGAGCGAGGGGTCGTAGCGCGCCGAGGGGCGGCAGACGCGCTCCTTGAGCGGGTCGAAAGGCATGAGGAAGGCGGAGGCTTCCTCCTCGGCCTCCAGCGAGCCATCCTGCTCCATCTGTACCGCCACCGTCGCCGCCGCTCCGCCATCCCGCGCTTTCACGAGCTGCTTGCGCTGCCGCACGCGCTGGATCGCGCGCTCCATATTGCTTGGCAGCAGCACCTTGTCCCGCGCAACATAGAGGCCCTGCTCGCGCATCTCATCGCGCGCTGCAGCAAGCTTCTTCTTGGCGCTGAGCCCGAGGCGGAAGAGCACACCCTCCTCCTTCTCGACACGCACGCGCGTGGGGGTCCACGGGATCGCGCTCGGGTCCTTGCACAGCGTGCGGCTCATCTCGAACTGGTCCGCCTCCTGCGCCTCCGCGCCCCCTCCAGCTGCCTCCGCGGCCGCAAAGCGGGAGTTTCCCTTGTCCTGCCGACGAAGCCCTCCTCCCTGCCCTTCATCACTCTCCTCCTCGACCTCCTCCTCGCCTTCATTCGCTTCAGCCGCCTTGGCTGCCGCCTCTTCTTTTTCCTGGGGGGTGCCCTGGTGCTTAGCAGGCAACATGCAGTGGTGTCTGCCAATCGGCACGCGCTGCGGAATTTGACCCCGACACGCACAAGCACTTTGGTTCCGCACATGCTCTCCCTACGCGGAGCTTCAGCCCCGGTCTATCCGCCCTCCCCGCGCGGCGCGCGGCACGGTGGGCCAAATCAAGTTCTGCAGACAGCTTGAACGGACAGCTCTACTGCCGCAGATGCCGCATCGCCGGCTGTTGCGGAGCCGTGCAATCATCCCATGTGAGATGTGAGCGGCAGGGCACCTTCAAATTTTGTTGGGCCTGGGCTCGTTCTTGCTCCTGCTTGGCCTTCCTGGCCTTCCAGTCGTCCTTGGGCGCATCGTCCTCCTCCCCTGAGTCTGAGCCCTTCTTCAGCCTCCCGCGGCCCTTCTTTACTTTTGCTGCTCCTTCCACGCCGGCGTCCCCGGCAGGCTGATCCCCGGGCACCGCTCCAGCCTCCTCATCGTCGCTGTCGTCTCGCTTTTTCAAGCCTTTGCGCGGCATTCTCCCCGCGACCCGCCTTCTCGGGCGGGTGCCGCGGGGTTCCTTCGATTGGGTGCGGCGCTTAAGCGCCTTTTTGCTGCTAACACGCGAGCTATTCTCGCACCGTGCTAGGCGCGGACGTCGCGGGTTGCGCGCGAACCGACGGCGGGGCCGCGACGGAACCAACCGCTGGAGATTCGGCGCGAATACAAACCCGAAAATTCGGAAATTCAAAAATGGAAAAAGATTGAAAATCGAACGATTTTTGAAAAACCAAATCAAAATACATGTGGATTTTACGGCGATTCCCCAAAAATAGCAGCGAGCTCTGGAAATATCTCTGGAAGCACAAGGTTTCGGATCCGGTCTCGGCGGACGATAAAACGCCAATTGTTATCCCGATGACCCATAAGAATCTCAGATAAGCAGATATCGAAAGTGAGGCACGCACCCGACCGGACGCAAGAGTCGCACACCGCAACGGAAGCGGGAAGGAGAGCGATGACACACCTCAAAGTGGAAACAGCATGTTCGAGACGCACAAGAAGTACCCGCATGGGCTCGACGCCGAGGATGGTGGCGGGTGTTCCAGTCACATCCTTCATCCTCGCACAGCCTAAATTGGACCAGAACGGGTCGACTGCAGCCTGCAAGGACACGTGGCTGTCGTGCGCGGGCGAGAATAAGATGTTGGCACCGCGTACGTGCCGCCGGCGCGCTGGACTTTCGCAATTTGCAATCGCTGCGGCATTTGCGGCGACGAGCTTGCTAGCGGACGCCCGAGACCTCCACGAGTGCATGTGGCGACCCTCAGCGTTTGCGATAGGCTCTGTGGCGTCCAGGCCCGGACTCATGCCCTCTGAAGTCTCATTGCCCTCCTTTGCGCCAAGTAGACCAAAGACGGCACAGGCGACGCCTCTGCGAACAGAAACGATTCAGATGGTAATGCAGAAGAAGCCAGCAACGCATAGCCCCATCCCGGCCGTGGTACAGCAAGTTGGACGTGCACAGCGATCGCTCATCACCGCAGCCAAGGCGATGGCGCAACGGGTTCAAGCAGACGAGAACCAGAAGAATCCGTTCCAACAGTTTGCGGCGGGGTACCAGGCTGCGCTTGACGAGAAACCTCTCGAGACCAAGGTGGTGACGAGTGTCGTGTCCTCGATTGCGTCAGACGTCATCAAGCAGACGATCGAACACGGCGGCGCATTTGGCGCGCTGGACCCTTCTCGCACGGTGGCGCTCGCGGCCTTCGGCGCAATCGTGGGCGCACCTCTCTGCCACGTCTGGTTCCCGATCTTGGACAGCCTCTTCCCTCTCGAGGGCGACGACTTCTCGCGAGGACAGCAGACCGCGAAGCGCGTTGCGACCGACCAGCTCTTCATGACGCCAATCTTCATGTCGCTCTTCTTGGCCTTCATGTCCGTGTGGGAGAACGGCTCAGCCGCTCACGTAGCAGAGCGCATCGTGCAAGACCTCCCGAAGCTCCTCCCGCTCAATTGGCTCGTGTGGTGTCCCGTGCACGCTGTGACCTTTTCGGTAGTTCCCGAGGGATTCCGCGTACTGTGGATCTCTGTCATCAATCTGTTCTGGGGCACGGTTCTGTCGACCTTCACTCAGGTGCAAAGCTCGACGTCCCCAATGCCGATGGACCCCCCGGTCGTGGTGCCCGCCACCATCGTTGACGTCGGCACACCGTTGCCCGGGGAATCTCCCGCCTCAGCTTTCCAGCCAATTGCTGGTACGGTCGACGTGGCCTTGCGCTAAGTTGGACGAGCTAGCGGGGTGAGCTTGAGACTGTAAATATATTGCTGTTTATAAGTAGTGCTGCCAGACGCACGGAGACGCACGGTTGCGAAAAAGTGATGGCAGGTTTGCATAGATGTCTACGTCTGCGCCCCTTACCCTGAATGCTGCTCTGACGCTCGTGGATGTGCCCTCCCCCCCGCCTGCGAGCGCCGGGCGGCCTCGGGGAGGGTGGGGGCGGTAGGCACTCGCTGGTAACGTGACCACTGCGTTTCCGTGAAAACCTCTTTGACCACGTCGTCTCTGTTGGAGGGGGCGCCCGAAAATGTCATCGGCGGGAGAACCCCCACCTAGCGCGCGATCGTCGGACAAGGCACGCCGATTGCAGGCGCCGTACCGTGAGGGCTGGGTAGAGGTGCGGGAGGAGCTGCAGCGCCTTACCAGGCTGGAGCCTACCAGCTCGGATTGGGCGTTGCGATGGGCGGTGCTTCGCGAGAGCTTCCTGTACTTCTTTGAGAAAGAGGAAGACATTGCCTACGGTGGTCATGTCCTCAAAGTTGATTTGAGAGGAGCTGTCTGCCAGGTCCGCCATGACATGCCCTCCCTTGCCTCCACCTGCAGCAATTCGGCGTGAGAAGCTCACTTCCCAATGGGACCTAGCTTCGGCTGCGCCGTGTGGCGAATGCCTGCGCCCACCCGCGCTTACTGGCTGGCACGCAGATCGAATCCAAAGAGGAGCGAACGCTCAAGGTTGCAAGCACCGCACTTTTCTTGGTCCATGGCCAGCGGCACTCGATTGTGATGCGCGCCCCTGCGGTCGAAGACGTTCAGCCTTGGGTCGACGACCTAAACCAGTCAGCGATATGGGAGATGGTTCTCCGAGCGGCGGCATCCAGCTTGCGCAGACCGCCACCAAGGAAGAAGGTGGAGGACGCCGCGACGCGCGTTGATGCGGCCAGCGACTCGCTCTCGCGCCCCAGTTCCTCTCCGTCCCGCCGCGGGAGCTCCAGGCCGGGCGAGGCTTCCGCAGCAGCCGGGGCGGGCGGAACTGGCGCGGAAGCCCCGGGGGCGCGCGCCGCGGGCGGGAGTCGGCGCCGCCGGCGAGATACCGAGGCTGGAGGCGCAGCGGTGCAGGCGCTGGGCGATGCAGGAGACTCTCGCGTGGCGGAGTGGGTTGCGAGCAGAACGGCGGCGCGCATCAGCGCGCACGGAGCAGTGCAGGTGGCGCCGGCCGAGGTCTCAGTAACTGTCGCGGAAGCGGACAGCAACTGTCGCGGAAGCGGGCGGCCAAGGACATCAGCCCCGCCGGCGGGCGCTGCCGGGGCGGGGCGAACGAGCGGCGGCGAGGAGAGCTCGGGGACGAGCGAGGACAGCGAGGAGGGCGAGTGCCGCTCCTCCTCGGCCCGCGTGTCTTCGCGCGACTGCTTGGCGTCAAGTGGCAGTGGCGGGCGGCGGCGGGCGCGGCGGCGGGCGCGGCGAGAGGGGCAAGACTCGGGGAGTGGAGAGGAGTCGGGCAGCGCGGGGCGCTGCCCGACCCCGCTGATCAGCGGGAGCGGGAGCGGGGGCGGGGGGTCGTCG
>ENA-UOXV01003721-UOXV01003721.1-marine-metagenome-genome-assembly--contig:-NODE-3721-length-18203-cov-12.808794_pt1 | contig 18203 bp, 19 predicted proteins | sample MGYA00238165_ERZ766961 | MGnify/ENA primary metagenome ERZ766961 (study PRJEB28924, sample SAMN03173240) | marine metagenome | biome: Marine; feature: Water; material: Subsurface seawater | place: North...
TATAATTAATAAAAACAAAAAAGTTTTTTTTATCAAGTGTGATATCTCTAAAGAAAATGACTTAATCGCAGCTAAAAAAAAAATACTCAAAAAATTCAAAAAAATTGATATTCTCATAAATAATGCTGCAAGAAATCCAATACCTCATGAAAAGAAAAAATCTAATAAATTTGAAAATCTCGAATTAAACGAAATTAAAAAAGACTTTCAGATTGGTCTCATAGGATCAATTTTAACCTCTAAAGTTTTTGGAAGTCAGATGCTAAAACAAAAGAAAGGAAATATTATAAATATTTCATCTGATCTTGGTATTATTGCTCCTGATCAAAGATTATATAAAAAAAACTTTGTGAAACCAGTTTCTTATTCTGTTGTTAAACACGGTATTATAGGTTTAACAAAATATTTAGCTAGTTATTGGGGCTCAAGAAACATTAGATGTAATGCATTCGCCCCTGGAGGAATGAAAAATCATAACAATATTTCAATCCAAAAAAAACTGAATAAACTAATTCCAATAAATAGAATGGCAAATAAAAATGAATATAATGACATAATTTTATTTTTAGCATCAGACTCTTCTTCATATATTAATGGAGCAACAATTGTTGCTGATGGTGGTAGATCAATTATTTAATAACAAACAATAAAATAATATGGCAAATGAATTCCACCAGAAAATAAGTAATTTTTATTTTTAATCTTAACAGTGTATGAACCCATTCCTTTATGTTTTGGTTTAACAAGTTTTTGTTTTATAAAAAACTGTTTAAAAAAAATTTTTTTATAACCTTGTTTCTGGAGAAATTTTTTTAAAGTAGCAAAGGAATAAATATCGTATGTTCCTCTCTCAAATTCTCCTTTAGAAAAATCGTTTACATTGATATTAAAGTCTACCTCGTGAGGTGTACAAAGAGTAGAAAACGCTAAAAACCCAAATTTTTTTTATGAAAAACAGAAATTTTTTCTTTTAAATTACCCTTAATAAATGAAAGTGACTGAAAAGATATTACCCCATCAATTTTTTTTTGTTTATAAACGTTGTACCAATTTCCTTTTTCAAACTTTACATTTTTTGTCTTTCTTTTATTCTTATAGTCATTGGCTATTCTCAAAAGATTAGTGTCAATATCAATACCAATTATTGAAGACGATTTATATTTTTCTGCTAAATAGATTGTAGGCGCTCCACCTCCACAAGCTAAATCAACCAATGTCTTTTTTTTTAAATTTATATGCTTAGAGATATACTTAATAAATTTGATAGTTGATTCATATGTTTTAGAATGTTGGATTTTTGAATATTTTTTATACATTAATTTAGTTTATAGAAATCAATTACTTTTTTAAATGCTTTTGTTTGAATATTTATTTCTTTTTGATTGCTTTGGTTTGTAGTAAATAATAGCAGCTCTTTTTGTAATCTTTTTGCAACTGGTGTTTTATTAGATTTTTTTCCTATCTTATTCTTTTTAATAACAGGCTCTTGATGAATTAATCTACTTGCTGCATAAATACCATCCCCACCATATTCCATAAATTTTTTTCTAAATTGGCTCCAAGTCAATTTCATTTTATTTTTTCTTACAAATCTGACTGCTAAAGTGTAATAAGTTGAGTAGGTTTTTTTTGAAATTTTTTGTGGGATCAAGAATTTGCTATTTTTTATAACTTTTGTTAAAGATAAAGCTGCTTTTCTCCTTTTTTTAACAAAAAAATTAACTCTTTCACATTGAGCTAAAGCAATAGCGGCAGTGAATTCATTCATCCTATAATTAAATCCAATTTCATCAAATCTTTTATAATTAGGGTTTTGCCTCTCATCTTTAGAAACTACTATTTTGTTACTTTTTGCATTTAAAACCCTAAAACCTAAATTTGAGTATTTTCTTAGTTTTTTTCCTAAAATTTCATCATTAGTTGTGAGTATTCCTCCATCACCACAAGTTAGTTGTTTTGCAGATTGAAAACTCCAGCAACTTATATCACCTACACTTCCAGTGATTAGATTATTTTCATCTTTTGCTACCATAGACTCTGCACAGTCTTCAATCAAAAATAGACCATTATTCTTACATATTTTTTTTAATTCTAATAAATTACAAACACCACCATACATATGGACTGCAAGCACTGCCTTTGTTTTTTTTGTAATTTTTTTTAATATATCCTTTGGATCAATTAAAAATGTTTCAGGATTTACATCTACATAAACAGGAGTGCCCCCAGCTATATGCACCGTAGTCCCACACATTATTGGTGTAAGCGCAGGAACCAAAACTTCATCTCCTTTCTTAACACCAATAGCCATAAATGCAACATGAAGAGCTGAAGTGCATGAATTGAGACATATAGAATACTTAACGTTATGTAGCTTGGAAAATTTATCTTCAAGTCTTTCAGAAAAAGGTTTGCCCTTAAAACTAAATCCATTTTTAAAAATTTCGTTAACATATCTCTTTTCGTTACCTGAAAATCTCCAAAAATTATTTTTTTTCATTTTAACCTTGGTGTTTCGAATTTTTTTTGTTTTTTTTCCCATTTTTTATTTAAATAAAAATTTTCAATACTTAATTTATAATTATTTTTTAAAAATCTATTTATATCTTTTCTTTCTGCAAAAATAGAAATTTTTTTTGAAATTTTTTTAAATAAATCATAATCTTTCTTAAAATCAAGAGTAAGCCTAATTTGTTTTTTTAATTGATATTTCATTCCAGAAAATATCTTTTTTTTGATTTGTAATCTTTTTAAGAAAAAATCAATCATTTCTGTGTCTAATTTATCAATGTTTTTAAATTTAAAATCAAACAAACTTATGTAAAGTTTTTCTATTGATTTCATTTTGAATGAGTATCCTTCGCTTGCGCCACCATTTCTTGATATTGTAGACGGTAAAATTAAGTCGTAAAATTTCAATAATTCTAAACTATTTTTTATAGCTTTTGAGTCAAAAAAAGGGTCATCTGCATCTATTGTATGAAATTTTTTTAAATTAAATTTTTTTGCACAATCAAACCATCTTTTAATTTTATTTTTCTCCGAACCTCTATAGCACTTAATATTAAATTTTTTTGAAATTTTTTCCAAAATATCGTCAGTTTTATTTTTTGTCGTACAGATAATTGGAATAATATTTGCTTTTAAGCATTTAATAATACAAATTTCTATTATCGAATAATCATTAATTTTTAGTAAACATTTTTTTTTTAATCTTGAGGATTGGGTTCTAACAGTTATGAGACCAAAATGTTTCATATTAAAATTTATTAATTTAAATAAAACTTTCTTTTTAAAGTATTTAATCTATAATTCTATTATGAATAAAATCAACAAACCATTAATTATTGGTGAAATTGGAATTAACCATAATGGAGATATTAATATTGCCAAGGAGTTAATATTAAATGCAAAAAAAGCAAAATTTGATGCAGTTAAATTTCAGAAAAGAGATATTGATTTAGTTTACTCAAAAGAAATTTTAGAAACCCTTAGAGAAAGCCCTTGGGGAACTACTCAAAGAGAACAGAAAGAGGGTTTAGAGTTTGGTATAAAGGAATACAAAGAAATTGATGAATTTTGTAAAAATAATAAAATCAAATGGTTTGCTTCTGCATGGGATCAAAAAAGTTTGGAATTTTTAGACCAGTTTGATCTTCAATATCATAAAATTGCCTCTGCAATGATAGTAGATTTGAATTTTTTAAATGCTGTTGCTGATAGAGGAAAATACACATTTATTTCAACCGGTATGTCTGAAAAAAATAAAATTGATGATGCTGTAAAAATATTTAAATCCAAAAAATGTGATTTTGAATTGATGCACTGCGTATCAACATATCCCATGAGACCTGAAGATGCTAATTTACTTACAATTAATCAAATGAAAGAATCTTACGATTGTAAAGTTGGGTATAGTGGTCATGAAAATGGAGTTGCGGTCTCATTGGCGGCTGTGATGATGAACATTTCTTCTCTAGAAAGACATATAACTTTAGACAGAACAATGTACGGAAGTGATCAAGCCGCGTCATTAGAATTAAGTGGTATGCAAAATTTGACTCTGTCTATAGAGAAAATGCTAATTTCATTGGGACAACCTTCTCTTGGTAAAGTTTTAGAAGAGGAAAAGCTGATAGCTAATAAATTGAGAGCACATATAAAATATTAAGATTATACATTAAATTTAAATAAAGTATTTTCATGAAAAATATCTCAATTATTCTTAAATCAAAAATTTTGGAATCAACATCAGCTAAAAAAAGTTTAATAAAAGATTCCTTAAAAATAGAAAAATGTATTACTAAAATATTTGAATGTATATCTAAAGGTGGAAAAGTTTTACTTTGTGGAAATGGAGGTTCAGCTGCGGATGCACAACATCTTGCAGCAGAATTTTTAGTAAGGTTAAGACCCCATATAAATAGAGAATCTTATCCAGCCATGTCGCTTTCGATGGACACATCTACATTAACAGCTACTGGAAATGACATTGGGTTTAATAATATTTTTTCACGAACATTAAGTTCATTAGGAAAAAAAGAGGATGTGCTAATAGCAATATCCACATCAGGAAAATCAAAAAATATTATTAATGCACTTAAAGTTGCAAAACAAAAAAAAATATTCTCCATTGGATTTTTGGGTGCTGGAGGAGGTTTAGCAAAAAAACATGCCGATTTATCATTAATTATTGGAAGCAAAATTACAGCCAGAATTCAAGAAGCACATATTTTTTTAGGTCATTTCATTTTTGAAAATGTAGAAGATTTAATATTAAAAAAAAATAAAAAAATATTATAAATTGAAAAAAAAGAAATTATTTAAGTATAGAGTTTCAAAAAATTATAAAACAACAAAGAAACAAAATCTTTTTTTTCTGTTTAGAAAAATATTTTTTAATTTTTTTGGTTTGATTTTTAGACCTATTTTTAAGTTTAATGATAGTGAATTTGGATCTAATATAATTGTATTAGGAAGAGGCGTATCTAGTAATTATTATTTTTTCAATTATGAAAAATTTTTAAAAATTAAAGATATACTTATGGTTAATTTTGAAACAAAAGATTTTAAAAAAGATTACAAGGATAGATTTAAAAATAAAAATATATATTTTTTTAATAATATTAATGAGCCAACACCATCGATTAGAATTCTATATAATCTAAATATTTCGAAAGTACTTTTTGGTAGAATTGAAAGTATGAGAAATACTGATTATGGAAAAAGAAAATCTTTTAAAAATGATATTCTTTGGGGAAAAGTTAACTACCTACCCAATCAATTAATTAAATATTGGTGGGTAAATAATAATGGTTTAATGGGCATTTGTTATGCAGCAAGCAGAAAGAGAATAAAAAAATTATATTTGTTTGGTTTTAATTTTTACCATAGTGGATATATGAATAACTCTATTGAAAATGAAATAGAACCAGAAGCCCCTGGACACTCAAAACAGTTAAAAAATGCAAGACAAAAATTAAAAAAAAATTTTATTAAAATAGTTAAGAGCTTTCCAGATAAAAAGTTTTATATCTTTCTTTATAAAGATCTTTTTAAAAAAAAACCAAGTAATTTAATTATAAAAATAATAAAATGATTAAAAAAAATAATGCAGCAATTTACTTAATTTCTTCTCGAACAAAGTTATTAGAACTTTGTTTAACTAAACTATTTCAAAACTGGAATTATAAATATGATTATCCTGTTTTTATTCATTATTTCAATGATATTTATGATGAAAAGTTTAAAAGTAGAATAAGCAAAATTTCAAATAAAATTTTTTTTCGTCAGATTGATTATGCTTTACCATCAAATTTAAGTGAAAAAGAATTATTCTATAATAGAACGGAAGTTCCATATGTACAAAAAAGTTTTCCCAAGAAAAGATTGGGTTTTTTGCACACTCTAAGATTTATGACAAATATAACTTCTTTTGGAAAATTAGGATGTCCTGTAAAAGAACTTGAAAATTTTGACTATCTTATGAGGATTGATGATGACTCAAATTTTAAAAAAAAGATAGATTTTGACCTTTTTGATGTTTTAGAAAATAATCCAATTGCAACTGGTTATATGTACAATAATTTTACAGATAGAATGAGAGATACTCGTTTAGGTTTGTGGAACTTTTATAAAAATTATTTAAAAAAATACAATTATATTCCTAAAAATGAACAATTAAGAAGAGCAATAACAGAGGATAATGAAAGATTAATGCATACCCTTTATTGGACGTGTGGAAATTGCAACCTTTATAATATTAAAGCTTTTTTAAATTCGCCCTGGAATGACTATTTAAATGAATTAAATAATTTTAATGGAGATTATAAATTTAGATGGGGAGATCTAGAAGTCATTACTTTATTCGCCTATACTCATTTTGATAAAGATCCCTATAATTTTGATTTAAAAAAAAAAGATTTATATAATGATAAATTTCCAACATTTTTATCATCTTATGCTCCTGGTGTAGATAATAGTTTTAATGTCCATAATTTTCTGCCACTTCGTATTTATCATTTTGTAATGAGCTTAATTAATTTAGTTATTAATAAATTTAAAAGCAAGTGATTAAAAAGATAAAACAAAAAATATTATTTTCTAGTAATTCTATTTTTAATCATTTTTATCAAAAAATAAAATATGATAATAAATTTTTGTTTTCAGTTTCTAATAAAGAAATTTTAAAACATAAAGAAAATTTTTATGAACAAAAAATAAAAGGAAGAAAAGAATTAGAATTTAGAGATAGTTTTAATTTAAAAATTAATAAATTAGTTTTAGATAATTCAATTAGTGTATGTGATCCTATTAATCCCTTATTATTAACTGCTAAAGAAATCATATTAGACCCTAATGTTGAGCTAGAACAAACATCTTTATTTAAATTTTTTCAAACATTTAACCCCAAAAATTTAATGGAGGTTTTTTTATTAAATAGTAATAAAAAATACCCAAAAGACTTTTCAAGATTAAGTAGCTTAAATCAATACACTTTATTTTTTCCTTGGTTTCATAAATTCCCTCAAAGATTTCTTGTACCAGGTATGTTTGGTCCTAAAGATATTTCATTTCCTAAATTGAGATTTATAAGATTAAAAAACTTAATTTTTTTACTTCAGAAGTATAATTATGTACCTAGTGAAAATGATCAAATTTGTGGCTACAAGCTAATTAACGAAAATGATTATAGGTTTGTAGTTACCGCGGGTTCACATCGATCATCCGTATTAAAAGCCTTAAATAAAAAAACGTATGTTGCAGTTAAATTTGATGATATGAGGGTCAATCAAAATTTCTTTAAAATAAAAATTCAAGATATTAAAAACTGGCCAGGAGTTTCTAGTGGATATATAAGCAAGAAAGAGGCAGAAAAAATGTTTTTTGGTTTTTTTGAGTTTAAAACAATTAAATAAAATTAAAATTTGAAGTTATGCGTATAGTAAGAGATACTTGGAAAATACTAGACAAAAGAAGTAAATTAACAATTTTACTTTTACAGTTTTTTTTGATTGGTTCATCATTATTAGAAACGTTAAGTATTGTTGTGCTTGCACCATTTATGGGTTTGCTTTCGGGTGAATTTACAATTCAAAACAACCAATATATAAATTATATCTTTGAAAGAAGTAACGTTAGTTATGATGAATTCATATTCTATTTTGGAATTTTTGTATTAGTTTTTTTTATAATTTCCAATTTGATAAATATCTTCTCTCTTTATTTTATAAGTTTTTTTTCGGAAAGAATTGGCGCTAAAATAAGCTCTAGATTGTATAATGTGTATATCCAGAAACCATATGACTTTCATATTGAAAAAACTTCATCAGAGATTATGAGCAAAATTTCATATGATGCAGACAGATTTTATACCTTAATTAAAAGAATCCTCGTAGCTAATGCTGACGTTTTAAAATGTATTTTTATTATAAGTGCTTTAATTATCTATAATGTTAAAGTTGCAATTTTTTTAACTCTAATTTTTGTACTTATATATTTAGTTATATTTTTATTTTTAGAAAAAATTTTAGTTAAAAATAGTAGAATTCTTTCTGAAAATAACGCTTTTATTTTAAAACTTATTCTTGAAGGTTTGGGTGCTATTAAAGATATAATTATATTAAAAAGATATATTTTTTTTTCTAAAAGTTTCCTTAGATACAAATTAAGTGGTTCGAAAATAAATGCCTTTAATCAAACATCTGCAATGATACCCAAAAATGTTATAGAAATGGTGGCATTTTCTATGCTTATTTCATTAATATTGATCAATTTAAAAGGAAATATTGTGATGAGCAATTCTTTATCATTATTGGCAGTTTTTGGTTTGGCAAGTTATAAATTATTACCAGCTTTTCAAAATATTTATTTTAGCATATCAATAATTAAATCAAGTCAAGAGTCATTTTACAAAATTAGAGATGACCTTAAAGAAAAAACAACTACAATAATTAACCGTGATAGCTCAATAAAGTTACCGTTTAATAAAATTTTGGAATTAAAAAATATTAATTGGAATTATAAACAATCAGAAAAAAAAGTACTAGATAATATCAATATAAAAATTAAACCAAATGAAATTGTGGGAATAGTAGGCAAAAGTGGTTCGGGCAAAACTACATTAGGAAATATTATTTTAGGACTTTTGGAACCACAAAAAGGTAAATTTATCGTTGACGGAATTGAAATTGATAAATCTAATTTAGATAAGTGGCAAAATAATATAAGTTTTGTTCCACAAAACATATTTTTATTAGTGGGAAGTTTAAGAGAAAATATTACTTTTGGTGAAGAGCCTCATCTTTTTTCTCAAGAAAAGTTTGATAAAGCTATAAAAATGGCAGACTTACAGGAATATGTTAATAAATCTAAGTACGGAATTGATACATTAGTTGGAGAGAGGGGAATTGCTTTATCAGGTGGTCAATCACAAAGAGTTGGAATTGCGAGAGCATTTTATACAAATAGAGATATTTTATTTTTCGATGAAGCTACAAGCTCTTTAGATGGTTTGACCGAGAGCAATGTAATAAATTCTGTAAGAAAATTAAAAAATAAAACATTGTTTTTAATATCTCATAATTTTAATACTATAAAAAACTGTGATAAAATAATCTTTTTAGAAGATGGAAAAGTTGAAGACATTGGAAATTATTGGGAATTAGTTAAAAAAAATAAAAAATTTGCAAGCTTGGCAGAGGTAAGTTGATCAAAAGAAACAATAATGAGAAATTAATTCTATGAAGATATTAGTTACAGGTGGAGCTGGTTACATTGGAAGCCATATATGTAAAGCACTAAAAAAAAAAAAATTTCAAGTAATAGTTTTTGATAATTTAAGTAGTGGAAAAAAAAACTTTGCTAAGTGGGGAAAATTTATAAAAGGTGACCTTACAAATTTTAATCAAATAAAAAATGCAATAAGCAAGACAAAACCTGATGCTGTAATTCATCTTGCAGGCAAAATAAGCGTGGAAGAGTCAGAAAAAGAGATATTTAGTTACTATAAAAATAATTTTTTCACCACCTTAAACTTGCTTGAGGCAATGAAAATTAATGGAGTAAAAAAAATTGTATTCTCAAGCACAGCAAGTGTTTACGGTAATCAAAAAAAAATGCCAATTTCTGAAAAAGCTTCTACAAATCCATCAAATATTTACTCAAAAACTAAGTTTTTTTCAGAAGAGTTAATAAAAGATTATAATCGTATTCATGGTATTAATTTTTTTATATTAAGATATTTTAATGCTGCTGGAGCAGATTTTGATTGTGAAATTGGGGAAATTCATGAGCCAGAAACACATTTAATACCATTAGCCATTGAAGCTTTATTAAATAATAAAAAATTTACTGTATATGGTAGAAATTATAAAACTCATGACAAAACAGCCATAAGAGATTATATACATGTTAATGATTTAGCATCAGCACATATTTTAGCGTTAAAAAAAAATAATAAAAGAAATAAGAGTAATGTTCTAAATCTTGGATCAGAAAAAGGTATGAGCGTTTTAGAGGTCTTAAATTTACTTGAAAAATCAAAAAATATTAAGATTAAGAAAAAATTTTATAAAAAGAGAAAAGGTGATATGCCGAAATTAATATCAAGTTCAAAACTTGCCAAGAAAGTTTTGGGTTGGAAAGCAAAGATTAGTAAAGAAGATATTTTAAATTCAGCTTACAGTTGGCATTATAAGATTTTAAAAAAATATGAAAAAAAAAGTACTTAATTTAATATCAAAAATTAAAAATAAAAACATAACTATAGGAATTGTGGGTCTTGGATATGTGGGACTTCCTCTAGCATTAAGATTTTCAGAAGTTGGTTTTCAAGTTGTTGGTTATGATAAAGATGATAAAAAAATTATAAAATTAAAAAAAAATAAGAGTTATATAAAAACAATATCTAATCAAGAGTTGAATAAAAATAAATTTATAGCCACATCAAATTTAAAAATACTATTAAAATCTGATGCAATATTAATTTGCTTGCCAACACCTCTTAGAGAAAACTCTAAGGTTCCTGATATGACTTATATAAAAAACTTTGCCTCTTCGATAAAAAGTTCTTTAAGAGAAAATCATATAGTAATTTTAGAAAGCACGACTTATCCAGGGACTACGAGAGAATTTTTTTTACCAGTATTAAAAAATTGTGGCTTACTACCAGGTAAGAATGCGTTTTTAATTTATTCACCAGAAAGAGAAGATCCAGGTAATAAAAAGTACCAGATAAAAGATATACCAAAAATTGTCTCAGGATATAGTGATGAATGTAAAAAAATTGGTGCTCTAATATATGGAAAAGTAGCCAAAAAAACAGTTGTAGTAAAATCATTAGAACATGCGGAAATGGTTAAGCTTTATGAAAATATTTACAGATCAATAAATATTGGTTTAGCTAATGAAATGAAAATAGTGTGTGACAAGATGGGTTTAAATATTTTTGAAATAATTAAAGCCGCATCAACTAAACCATTTGGGTTTAGTCCTTTTTATCCTGGCCCTGGTTATGGCGGTCATTGTATACCAATTGATCCATTTTACTTATCTTGGAAGAGTAAGCAGTTTGGATATACCCCAAAATTTATAGAGCTATCAGCAAAAATTAATAATTCTATGCCTTCATATATTTTAAAAAACATAAAAAAAATTTTAAAAAAAGATAAGAAAAAATTATTTAAAATTTTAATTCTAGGAATTGCATATAAAAAAAATGTTGATGATTTAAGAGAGTCACCAGCAGTTCAATTAATAAATATTTTACAAAAAGAAAAAAATTTTAAAATTGATTTTCATGATCCATTTATCAAAAGAATTGTTAGTAGAAATAAGAAGTTTAAAGATATTAATTATTTCAATTTAAAATATGATAAATTAAATAAGTTTGACTTAGTTGCAATATTAACTGATCATGACAATCTTGATTACGATAAGATATTAAAACATTCTAAAATAATTTTAGATTGTAGAGGTAGGTTTTTTAATGTTAGTGATAAAAAAGTAATTCAATCATGAAAAAAATCTTAATAACTGGTGCTGCTGGCTTTATTGGGTTTCATGTTTGCTTAAAATTATTGAAATTAGGAAAAAAAGTCATAGGATTAGACAATCTTAATAACTATTACGATCCTAATTTAAAGCTTTCTAGATTAAAAATTTTACAAAAGAGTAAAAACTTTACTTTTAAGAAAATAAATTTGCAGAATGAAAAAGACCTCAAAAAAATATTTCAAAAAAACAAAATAGAAAAAGTTGTAAACCTTGCTGCCCAAGCTGGTGTAAGATATTCATTAATTAATCCTAAATCTTACATAGACACAAATATTTATGGATTTTTTAATTTAATAGATTTATCCAGAAAATATAAAATAAAACATTTCATTTACGCAAGCACGAGTAGTGTTTATGGTCTGTCAACAAAAATGCCTTTTAAGGAGAGTTCTACAACAGATCATCCTATACAGCTTTATGCGGCAACAAAAAAATCAAATGAACTTATAGCTCACTCTTACAGTCATATTTATAAGTTACCAACAACAGGATTAAGATTTTTTACCGTTTATGGGCCATGGGGTAGACCGGATATGGCATTATTTAAGTTCACTAAAAATATCTTATCTAATAAAAAAATCGAAATATTTAACTTTGGAGATCATAGTAGAGATTTCACATATATAGACGATATAGTTCAGGGAATTTTAAAATCTATTAATAAAATACCAAAAACAAATAAAAATTTTAATTTTTTAAATCTAAAACTTGCCGAGAGTAGTGCACCATTTACTGTTTATAATATTGGGAATGGTAAAAAAGTAAAATTAATGAAATATATTTCTGAAATTGAAAAGTATTTAAATAAGGACGCTAAAAAAAATTATAAACAACTACAAAAAGGCGACATAAAAGATACCCATTCAAATTTACAAAAAATTAAAAAAAACTTAGGCTATAAGTCTAAAACATCAGTTAAAGAAGGGGTAAAAAAATTTTTAAATTGGTATTTAGAATATTATAAAATAAAAAGATGAGAAAATAATTATTTAAATTATTTTTAAAATTAATACTTTTAAAGATTTATATGTATTTGTCTTTGCAAAAAATACAAAAATTTTTTGAAAATAATTTTAAGAATTTTAAGACATCAATATTTATTTTAGTCAATTTAACTAATTAGATTAAAAAGTTTAATGAAAATTTTATATTTTTCTGTGAATATGAGTGGATATACTTCCGCATCCTATCAGCAAGATTTAATTGATAGTTTGAAAAAAAAATGTGATGTAATTTTCTGGGGACCTGGATACGAAAAATTTGATATAGATTTAGATCTTAATTCAATAAAAAAAAAATTATTTATATCTGATAATGATTGTATAATTGTAGGCCATTCTTGGCTTTCTGACATTCCCCTGAAAGATGAAGCTAATTATGATAATTATTATACTTGGATAAATGAAAGATTAATTAAAAACTCTATTGAATATTGTGGAAAGATTAATTTTTTTGAACATAAGGGACCCAGGCTCTTTTTGCTAAATAAAGAATACGTTTCGCTTGATGAAAAATTGAACTTTGCAAAACGTAATAATTTTGACTACGTATTGACATCAAATTTAAGTTTTAATGATTATGAAAAAAAAACAAATTTAAAATTTATATTTTTACCGTATGCAATTAGTAAAGATTTTATTTTAAAGAAAAATTTAAATAAAAAATATGATTTATTTTTTTCAGGATTGATACAAAATCAATATTTTTTTAATCTTAATAAAATTAAATCTCAAAGAATTTTAATTCAAAAAAAACTTTTCTATAATTTTTTTGATATGCCTATTATGAGAAAGAGCTCAAAATTTAAAATATTCTGGAATATATATACTGGAACAAAAGTAAAAGATATTATTTTAAAGATTTTAAGAAAATATAAAAGAATGCCAAAAACTGAGTACGTTGAAAAACTACATGAAAGTAAAGTAGTATTAAATACACTTTCTCCAGATAATTTAATTGGCCCAAGATTTTATGAAACTATGGCGTCTAGGGCTATTTGTTTATGCGAAGAGTCTGATTTGATTAATACTGTTTTTAAGCCAATGGAACATTATGTGCCCCTTCATTCAACTGACGAAATTTTAGAAAAACTATCTTTTTGTCTTTCTGATAGTATTGAAATTGAAAAAATTCGTGAAAACGCATATGATTATGTGGTATCCAACCATACTTATGATATAAGAGCTGATAATATTCTGAATTTAATACAGCAAATGCAATACAAATAAAAAATATGTTATTTAAATCTAAAATAACAAAAAGACCTCTTTTTTTAATCAAAAAATATCATAAAAAAAAAAGGATAAAAAGTAGGGAAGATTTAACTGATGCGAATAAGTTTTTACAAGTTAGTTTTTTAAATCTTAAAAAACAATACAAGGTTACACCTCACACTCATTTAAAAAATTTAAAAAAAACTAATATATCAAGTGAAGCTTGGATAGTAATGTCAGGAAAATTAAAAGTAACATTCTACGATATAGACAATTCAAAAGTTTTTGATGACATATTAAAAAGTGGTGATATATCTATATTGTTTGAGGGAGGACACTCCTTTAAGCCTTTAGTGAAAAATACTAAAATTTTTGAAATTAAAAATGGACCATATAAGGGGCCAATTAAAGAGAAAGTGAATTTTTAGGTTTAATATGAAAAAAGCATTTATCACGGGTATTGGGGGCCAGGATGGAAGTTATTTATCCGAGCATTTAATAAATAAAAATTATAAAGTTTATGGAATAATTAGAAGAAATTCCGTAGTTGAACATCAAAAAAATAGATTAGAAAATTTAAATATTAATAAAAACATTGAACTTTCCTATGGGGATGTAGAGGATAGAACATCACTTGATAATTTATTAAAAAAGATAAAACCTGATGAAATATACAACTTAGCTGCTCAATCTCATGTGAGAATAAGTTTTGATGTACCGGAGTATACAATTAAAACAAATGCACTTGGCGTATTTAATATGCTTGAGTCATTAAGATTTAATTCTCCAAAATCAAAATTTTATCAAGCTTCCTCATCTGAAATGTTTGGAAGATCGGTTGATAAAAACGGTTATCAAAGAGAGACTACAAAATTTGAACCAACAAGCCCTTACGGATGTGCTAAAGTTTTTGCATTTAATTTAGTAAAACATTATAGGCACGCTTATAAATTATTCTGTGCAAATGGAATTCTTTTTAATCATGAATCTCCACGTAGAGGAGCAAATTTTGTAACAAATAAAGTAATAAAAAGTGCAGTAGAAATTAAACTAGGAATAAAAAATAAATTATATCTTGGAAATCTTGATTCATTTAGAGATTGGGGTCATGCAAAAGATTATATTAGAGCAATGCATTTAATTCTAAAACATAACAAACCAGATGATTTTGTGATTGCTACAGGTCACACAAGGTCAATTAGACAACTGTGTGAAGTTGTATTTAATAATTTAGATTTAGATTATAAAAAATATGTAAAGCAACAAAAAAAATTCCTCAGACCTGAAGAGCTTAAATATCTTAAAGGAGATTCGTCTAAAGCAAGAAAGGTTTTAAAATGGAAACCAGAAATTTCATTTGAACAGATGATCCATGAAATGACTGATTTTTGGATGAAATATTACAATGAAAAAAAATAAACCTGCTTCTTATTTCTTAAGAACCAGATGTTAAATTTGATCATATAATAATCAATGGTAAAATTTTTATGATTAAAAAAATTATAAACAAAATTAATTACATATTAAAAATTAATTTTAGAAAAATTTTTTATTATTTAAGATTTATTAAAAATAAAAAAAAAGGTCTTTGGAACGTTAAAAATTTTGACAACTATCAAGCATATATAGATTTCCAAAAAGAAAAAACATTAGATAAAAACAAAAGATCAAAATGGCTGAATGATGAATGGGATGAAAAAGTAAATTATTTTAATAGTATCTTTAAAAAGCTGTTTAATGAAATTCATTTAGACGTCAAAAGTAAATGTTTATGTATTGGAGCTAGAACTGGCCAAGAAGTTCATGTGCTTCAAAAATTAGGTTTTTCCGCAATAGGAATTGACATTGTTGAATGTAAACCTTTAGTTGAAATTGGTGATATGCATAATTTAAAATATCCTGATAATTCATTTGATTTTGTTTTTAGCAATATTTTAGATCACTCGTTATATCCTGACAAATCAGTTGCTGAGATAGAAAGAGTTTTAAAAAAAAATGGTCATGCATTCCTACAAATTACGATAGGTGAGGCTACCGACAAGTATGGCGTAACTGAGATTAAATCTGAAAAAGATATTATAAAATTATTCAAAAAATCTGAGATTATATTTAACAGAAGTATTAAACATTATTCTATTGCTCAGAACTGGGAAATATTATCTAAAAAAAAATAACAATTTCATATTAATAAAAAGATATGTATAAATTATAGGAAATAACTTGAAGTTTAAAACTTATAAAAATATCCAAATAATATGAAAAATTTCTTCCTCAAAAAAAAATCTAATATAAAAATTTTTGATTTAGGTGAGCATCCTTTTGCAGACACATTTATTTCTAAAAATGATTTAAAAAAAAAAGAACCCATTTACCCTCTGAGATGCGTTTTAGATAAAAAATCTGGGTGCATATTCAATGAAGTAATTACCTCTGATAAAAAAAGATATAATCTTTATGATTACTCTTATACATCCTCAAATTCAAACTATTCAAAAAATTACTGGAGGGAATATGCTATTGAATTTAAGAAAAAATATAGATCTCAGGGAAAAATATTAGAAGTAGGGTGCAATGATGGTTTTTTATTAGAACATCTAAATAAAAAAGGATTTGAAACCTATGGATGTGATGCATCTAAATTTATTAGTAACTTATCTAAAGATAAAAAAATAAAGGTAATGAATTATATTTTTGATTTTAAAAATAGTAAAAAAATTAAAAAAAAAATTGGTAAAGTAGATTACGTAATTGCAAACAATGTTGTTAATCATTCGAACAATCCAGATGATTTTTTTAAAGGTGTTAAGAATATACTGAATGATGATGGTTATTTTATTTTTGAACAACCCTATTGGCTAGAGATGATGAAAACATCTAGAATTGATCAAATATATCATGAGCATATAACTTATTTTACTATTAAGTTTTCAAAGTGGCTTTTACAAAGACATGGTCTGTATTTATACGATTTTGAAATAACTCCATATCATGGGGGATCTTTAAGACTTGTAGCAAAAAAAAATATTAATTTTAATAATAAAAATCAAAAAAAAATTAATTCTGGGATTAATCGAGAGGTAAAACTTGGTTTATTTAATAAAAATATTTACAAAAATATTAATACAAAATTACAAAATAAAAAAAAAATACTTCATAAAAAAATAGATTATTTTAAAAAAAGAAATTACAAGATAATAGGTATTGGTGCAGCAGCAAAAGCTAACACTTTCTTATGTTATTTTGGGTTGGATAATAAGACTATAGATTTTATAACTGATGCTTCAAAATTTAAAATAGGAAAATTAACCCCTAAAACCAGAATACCCATTTATGCTGACGAAAAATTAAAAAAAATTAATGTAAAAATAGTTGCTATTATATTATCTTGGAATATATCAAGTATATTAAAAAAAAAATTAAAAAAGTTTAATAAAAATTTAAAATTTTTAGATCTATAATTTTATGATAGTAAGAAATATTTACAAAGAACAAAAAACACCATTAGAACTATTCAAAGATGATAGAGGAATAATTACTGATATATTTTACAAAGAAGATATTCACCATGTTGCTCAAATAGACTCTGAACCAAATGTTATTAGAGGAAACCATTATCACAAAGAAACAACTCAACATATGCTAATGATTTCTGGATCAATGGAATATTGGTATAAGAATGTTGGGTCTGACGAAGAACCCAAAGTAGTATATCTAAAGAAAGGTGATTTAGTATCAACTCCACCATTAGAAATTCATACCTTAAAAATAGGAGATGATGGTAATAGTTTTATAGTTTTTAGTTCAGGCCTTAGAGGAGGTAAGGACTATGAAGCAGACACCTTTAGGGTAGACTCAATTATTTGATGAAAAGAGTTTTAATATTTGGATCAAATAGTAACTTAGCAAAAAAAATTAAATTATTTTTAAAAGATGATTATCTGGTTACCGAAGTAGCAAAAAAAAAAATTAATTTTTCCAAAAAAAATAGTCCAAGTCAAATACATAAAGTTTTATCAAAGGTAAATCCAGACATTGTAATTAATTTTGCTGGTGTGTTGGGATCAAATAGTAACATGTATAGAGATGTCTATGATGTTAATTTTTTACCAAACTGGGAAATTATTAAATTTTATATTAATAATAAGATTAACAAAAAAGTTAAAATAATTTTAATTGGATCGTCTTCATATAAAAAGGGTAAAGCAAATTATATGCTTTATACTTCCTCTAAAGCGGCTCTTCATAATTTATATCAGGCAGCAAAAGAAAAATTTGAAAATACATATATAAATATAGATATTTTTCATCCACCTAGGTTTAAATCAAAATTAATTAAAAACCTTAAAAAAAAGGGAAATTTCACAAAAATAGAGATCATTGCAAAAACTTTATTTAAAAAGATTAAATGAAATTAAGCTTTATTACTTGCACATA
>ENA-UOXV01003722-UOXV01003722.1-marine-metagenome-genome-assembly--contig:-NODE-3722-length-18200-cov-5.634720_pt1 | contig 18200 bp, 16 predicted proteins | sample MGYA00238165_ERZ766961 | MGnify/ENA primary metagenome ERZ766961 (study PRJEB28924, sample SAMN03173240) | marine metagenome | biome: Marine; feature: Water; material: Subsurface seawater | place: North...
TGCACGAGTCCTCCGCAGCGCAGAGCAGCGCGGCGGGCCGCACCACTGAGAGCGAGGGCAGCAGCCCGCTCGCGCCCTCCACCAGCGCCCCGCCGCTGCTCCCTGAGAGCACCGTCACCCCGTCCCAGAACCCGTCCTGCGCCCCTCCGTCGCCCTCGCGCGCCACACAGCCGCCTGCGCCGTCCGCGGCACACGCTTCGATGATGCGCGCGGGGAGACCCGTCAAAGGCCCCTTCGCCGCCAGCGCCGCGGCAAGGCACTCGCAGCCCGGCGCCTTGCCCGCGCCCGCACGCACCAGCGCCCACTCGTGGCTCTCGTCCACCACCACGGCGCCGCGCGTCCCGCCGCGCCCCCCGCCCAGCTGTTGCGCCGACGACTCGTGCAGCAGCAGGCTCCCCGCGCCAAGCACCAGCACCGCATCGAAGTCGTGCAGCAGCGCACCCACGCCCCCGGCTGCGCCGCCGCCGTCGCACTCGCTGCGAACCGGCACGCCGAGGCGCGCGGCGAGGTTGGCGTTGGACGCCGACACCGCATCCCCCGCGAGGCTCCCAGGCGAGCAGGCGGACACCAACAACAGCTCATGCAGGTACCGGGAGCTGCGTTCGTTGCATATGGCGCTCTCCCGCTCATCGCGCTCTGCCACCAGCGCAGCGACCTCGCGGCGAAGCAGGTCGTTCTCGAGCCCCTTGTTGAGCATCCAGAAGACGCTCTCACGCGACGCAACGCGCGCACCGTCGGGACTTATGAGGATGAACTGCAGCGAGTTGCTCGCCGGCGGCTCAGCAAACGAGGCATCAAGCGAAATCGACGAGCGCTCAGCTGCGCCGCTGGTGGTCACCTCAACCCCGTTGATGCGGATCTCCACGGTGAACCACTCGCTGTCAAGCTGCGCATAGTGCGAATGTCAGCAATCGGCAACCTACGTGCTGTGCATTGGATTTTTCTTTCCCATTGAGCGCCTGCAGACACGGATCCCGCAGAGGGCACTGGCAGGGCGGGCCAGTACCGCCTGCTCCCGGTGGGGAAGTCCGCGAACATCGTACGCGATCTCGAGCGGAATTTCCGGAAAAGAGTTGTCCTCAGGTGAGAGCAGAACGATCTAGGGAAGCCGAATGCAAGCCATCAGAGGTATGCACGCAAACGAGTTCCATTCAGCGCAACGCGAGACAGCTGCTCTGCGGAATGAGTGTGGGAAGGAACCTCGGGTTGTGCTCCACAGAACGCATTGTGCAAAGCCAGCAAGAAGCCAAATACGTAAATGACATGTCGAGGCATGGCTTATGACCACCGCTTAGCGTCACCACCTGTCCCTGCCGCGCGGTCCTCCTCGTCTTTGCAGTGGTCGAGGCTGGTCAAAACCCTGGAAATTGGACGACTGAATTTGGTGTATTTGGGTGGATAGGCAGAGTGTCACCTCACAATGGTGCCGGTCGACCTGAGGGTGTAGGGTTTGCCTTCCTAGGGGGGAGAACAAGGATGACAGGCGCCGTAGACTCGTTTCGAGTGCGGCTGCTGACAGGCAGGCTCGCGCTTGCAGCAGTGGCGTTCTGTGTCTTGGCGGCCCTGGCCATTTCAAGGTTGCCGTCGCGGACAGCGCTGCTTCGGGCAGGGGGGTCTCCAGGAGCAGAGCAGCTCAGCGAGACACGGCGCCCGGTACTGACAGAGAAGCTAGAGAGCGTGTTTTCTGCGCCGCTGGACGCAATCACAGGGTTTTTCACCAATGCAGAGCGTGCATCGCAAGGGCCCAGTCCCGGCGGGCTTGTCCTCAAACACGTAGCGCAGCTTTCGGGAGACGAGGTGAATCTTCAACCGGCGTCGGTTGCTCCAGGCACGCGCCTTGCTGTAAGTACGGTGCAGGGACCACTGGAGGTCACAGTGCGCTCGCTCCCGGACAACGCGGGGCGGGTGGAGGTTACGGCGGAGCGCGGTGGGGTGCGCTACTCCGGCCGTGTCCGGCTCTCGCCGCTAGGTGGGTCGCGACAGCAGGGGGTCTCGGCGCAGTCGCTGGCGAGTGCACCCAGTGCGACGCCGGGTGTGGCGCCGGGCGCGCCCGGCTGGACGATTCCGGAGCACAAGAAAGAGTACAAGGTGGTGAGCGTCGGCCCGCTTCGGGTGGACGGCGGGGATCGCAACGAGTACGGCTTCATGTACCCGAAGCGCGTGCAGCCGCCGCTGCACTACGCGCCGCCCGCACCGTTCTTCGACTACGACCCGGCGAAGCTGATCCACTCGCCGTCAGACGAGCCGATCGCGAGCATCCGCCTCGACCCGCCCGCGTGCGGCGGCGCGGGGCAGGCGCCGTGCGGCGCGAGCGCCGACCTGCGCCTCGACGTGTTCTGCCCGCCGTACGTGGCGCCGGACCACGGGCGGGTGTGGTACAAGGGCGTGGCGCACCGCGACGCGACCGCCATCGCCCCGGCGGAGCGCGAGGAGTTCAAGGTGCCGTGCGCGTCTGGGAGCAAGGGCTGCACGGGCTGGCGCGCCATGCCGGTCGCGGCGGTGGGGGACATCCCGGAGGGAGACTCGGTGCGGCTCGAGTGCGATCCGCACTTCCAGTTCTCTCGCGCGGGCGTCGCGGAGCCGCGCTGCCTGTCCACGGGGGAGTTCGAGCCCGGCAAGACGTGCGAGCCGATCATGTGCAACTCGTACAAGGCGCCGGCGAACGGCGGCGTGTGGCCGGACACGCCAGTGCAGGCCGGGACACGCGTCGAGATCTACTGTTTCGAGGGGTACGAGGAGGACTACTACGGGGAGCCCGCGTGGAAGGCACGGGCGCAGACCCTGGCGCGGCTCAGGGCGTATCACGAGGCGTGGGCGCAGCGCGCAGCGGCGGAGAGCGCCGGCGAGGCGCCGCGCGGGGTGCAGCCGGTCGGGGGCGAGGGCCGCGCGGCGCATCCGGACACGCGCATCTACGACCGGGCGCGGAAGCTGCTCGAGCTGCGGCGGCGCGCGCGGGCGGCGGCGCTCGCGCGCGCGCGGACGGGCCTGCTGATCCCGCAAGCGGACGTGCTGGCGGGGAGCAGGGGGGAGCTCGACCGGATGGTTCGCAGCTTCGTGGCGACGGGCGACACGCTGCTGCCCGCGCCGTGGGCCAGGCGCCGCGAGGGCTTCCGCGCCTCGCTGCAGGGGGACGGCCCGCGGGTCGGGGAGGGCATCCTCCGCGACGCGGGCGACTGGCGCGGGCACCAAAAGTCATTGGACAACTTGTCCTTTCATGATGGCGTGCACGCCTCGCGTCGGCTGCTGCAGGCCGAGGCGCCGCCCGAGGGCGCGGACGGGGCCCGCAGGGCTCGGGGGCGCGGGGCGTGGGGTGGACGGGGCGGGGCGGGGGCGCGAGTGCAGCGGCTGCGGGGCGCCGGGCCGCGGCTGAAGCGCCCGATGTGCCTCGACACGGGGCGCTTCGAGGAGGGCATCACGTGCAAGCCGCTACCTCCCGGCGCCCCACCACCACCACCTCCTCCTCCGCCGCCAGGAGTTCTGCCGCCGCCGCCGCCGCCGCCGCCAGGCGTCGCGCCGCCGCCGCCGACGCCGCCGCCGCCGGAGAAGCGGACGGTCTACACGACCTTTTCGATCCCGGACCAGCCGGTCGACCTCCCGCCGCTCGTCCACTGCGCCGCGTACGTAGCGCCCTCGCACGGCGCAGTGTGGTGGCGCGGGGAGGAGCACCGCATCGCGACGCCGCACGACGTGCCAGAGCGCGAGCAGGTCGAGATCACGTGCGACGTCAACTACCGCCTGACAGACCGCGGCGCGCGCTGGCCGGAGTGCCTGCACGAGGGGCGCTGGGACCCCGGCAAGACGTGCGAGCCGCTCTTCTGCAACCCGTACCCGCCGCTCCCGCACGGCTCTGTCGACGTGTGCGACAAGGTGCAGGCGGGCACGCACGTCACGCTCACCTGCGCCCGAGGCTTCGTGTTCGAGGAGACGCTCGGTGGCTCGCGGTACCCCAAGTGTCTTCCGGACGGGAGCTACACGCCGGGCGGCGCGTGCCGCCTGAAGCCGTGCCCCAAGGACGGCCCGACGCCATTTGAGGAGTGCGCCAAGGACCTCGACGAGTCGCGGAACGCGCTCCCCACGCTGCCCAAGCCGAGCAAGGCGCAGGTGAAGGAGTGGACTGACGAGCTGAACCGGCACGGCGTGTACGACTACACCTCCAACGTCTTCGACCAGGAGCCCCGGCCGTACCAGATCCCGTCATCCACGCCGGACGAGCGCAGCGCGCACGTGTGAGGCCGCGGCGCCGCCAGCGGTGCGGGTGGGCGGCGGAAAGCGTCGTGGCGCGGGTAGTGCGAGCCAAGTTTGTAAACATTCGCTTTACTGTGGAGTCCCACGCACCAGTGCACGCGGTGCACCGCGACATGCCGCCAGAGTGAAGCGACGCAGAGCCTCTGGGCGACGAGCAGCGCAATTCCTGCAAAACCTTTCACGATTCAGACACAGAAAGATAGAAGGAGTGCTGCCACGGACTTGCGCAGCTGCAGTCCTCAGCACTAAGCTCTAGTTTTTCCCCACCGGCGTATCGGAGCGTATATTATTAAATGGATCACAGGACTGCACGGTCGCGCAGGCGTGGCCTGCAAGCAAGCTGCATGGAGCGTCAAGGATTCCAGCTGTCAGGGCAACACCTGATCCGAGTTGCGAGAACGAGTCTCTGACAGGTTGCTATGAAGACGCCAGCACGCAGAATGCACCTACGTGGCCCACGCGGAGGGCAACACGGTTTTCAGCCACGCTGCCTGTTGCCCGACGCGTCGGATGACAAAAGAGCGGGGGGGAACGCGCGCACGCCTCAGCCTGGTGCCAGCGCAAAAGGCTCGCCATGGTTCGTATGTCCGTTAAGCTCGTAAATAACGCTGATTCATCACTAGCGTGCTTTGCACGATCCCCGGCGTGTTCTAGGTGACTGGGGCCTGGCATGGGTTCTAACCTTCACACTGTGCGGCAAGGCCTCGTTGCTGCGGTCCAGTGCGGCCTCTCGACTGTCTGCTGTGAGAAGGCACATCAGGGTCGAGTGCAAGGCGCGCACTGGCTCTTCGCAAGACGTGCAAGAAACGGCACTCCACATCACGGCTAACAGCGCGCAGTTTGTTGCAGGTACCGCCTACCCATCTCACGGACCAGGGGCTGCACCTCTATAGCAAAACACTGGGTCGCTCGGTTGCGTGATGAAACTCGGATGGTCCCTGAGGACAGCTGAACTTCCGCTGAACTTGAGCTGAACAACACGGTCTGCCTTCTTCACGTGTGTGTCCGAGAGTGGCGAGAAAATATTCGAAATATTTTCGGATTTGCAAATTGTTTTGCCTTGTGCGGCCTCCAGTAACTACCCTGGATGCGCGTGCTGCTACTGGTTCTGGCCGCTTGCGCAGGCGCAGATGCGTTTGCGCCCGCGTCGCGACTCCATATCACTTCCTCATTCCAGAGCACAGCCAGCGTGTGCCGCGCGCGTATCTCTACTTCGGTTCCTGCGCGGACTTCAGCAGTTCTCGGATTGCGAGCACAGGTGGTTGTTGAACGGACCCCTGGGAACGATGAATCGCTGCACCGCCGTGTTCGAGCGATTCCAAATCTCAACCTTGCTTGCTAATGATAATTTCCCGTCAGGTGAAGCAGGGTGGTGATGTGCCCGATCTGTCGCCGGAGGAGAAGGAGAAGAGCAAGAAGCTGGCTGATGCCTGGATCAAGATGGACAAGGCCAAGGAGGCAAAAGAGGCGCTCAAGGTGAACTGCCATCAAATTCAAGGGCGCTGAACATAGCTTAGAAGTTTTGCATGGTCTACGGTAAATTTGGGATCAAGTGCTCGCAGAGTTGGGAGGGAATAAGAAGCCGTCCACAGTCACGCTCCCCATCCTTTTGACCTCGACGTGTAGGCTTACGTTTTTTTGAATTGCAGGGTTCAAGTGTATACCTTCTCGGGTTGCCCGGACTGGATCTCAAGGGCATTGGAATGATGCTGGCGAAGCGCCTCGAGATCTATCGCTTCCTCGACATAACCGAGGTGCTGGCACCGGTCGCTCAGCAGCCAGATCTCAGCCACAGGTGGTTCCACTTTACCCTTTACCACCCGAGCGTGTGCGTTCCTGATTCCAGCACGGTGAGGGTGAGCGCTGATGCAACGTGCTGTGCGGCTTCACTCTCAGCGTCAAGGAGCTGAAGGCGAAGATCGGTGAGGAGGACTACCGCGCATACGAGTCGGCGATCCTCGCGGAGGTGCAGAGCATGCTCCGCTGCGTGGTGTCGACGGACAGTGGAGTAGCGCTCGACAATGTCAACTGGGGGAAGCTGCGTGAGGGCATTGTGGTTTACCTCAGGACCGACAATGCAAAGCTCGCGGAGGCGCAGGACGAGTACAGCCTCAGCGAGATTGATGCTGAGCTTGAGCGCTGCGGGGAGAAGCTCATGGAGGCAGACATTGTTATGGGTGTGGAGCCCAAGGCGAATTTGGACGAGACTGCGATGCGCATCTGTGAGGGGATCAAGGAGCTGATTGAGAAGAACCCGCCGAAGCGGACCGTGTGGCAGGAAGAGCACGACAAGCGCGAGGCGGAGCGCGCTGAGCGTGAGGCAGAAATTGCGGCGCGCAAGGCCAAGGGCTTTGCCCCCAAGCCCAAAGAGGACTGAATGCGCTGTCTGCGGGTAGTGAACAGCCCTGAATCTCATAACCCGCCTGTACGAGACTCCTGCAGCTCTAGCTCACAGCCACCCCCAAACACACGATTCTAGCCGCCTGCGGGCGTCTGGCTCGAGCGCTTCTTTTTACGGTGCTCCTTGAGCTTCTGCCAGCGCTCTCGCACCGACTTGTAGCGCTTCTTCTTCCGCTTGTTCGCCTTGTCCACTCGCCCCTTCTCCTCTTCGCCAATTCCTGACTCAGCCAGGACCGTTGCCGCCTCCGCCTCTGCAGCAGCCTTTTTGGCTGCGCGTCGTCTCTCCACTTTCGCAACCAGCACTTCCGGCCGAGTCGGGACGATCTGCGCACAGTCCAAGCGATATCAGCACCGCACTGAGTCCGCCACCACCGCCGCCGCCGCTACCGTGGCCTGCAGCACGGGGTCGGGCGAGACCACGTTGCCCGCAGTGGCCTCCTTCAGCAGCGCGTCCTCCTCTGCGTCAAGCGCCGCAGGAGCATTGCGGCCTGAGCACCCGGCTGGCACGACCGCGCCGGCCGGCGTGCGAACCACCAGGGTCCCAGTGCTCCCCGGGTCTTGCACCTCCATTGCGCGCCGGAGTAGCTCACACGCGGCCTCCTGACCTTCGACCCCGAGCCGCGCCGCCTCCATGGCGTAGTCAAGCGCCGTTCGGTTCAGTGCATCCACCTGCCGTGCACCGCTCAGCAGTTTGTACCCCCCTTCCTTGGTCGTTACCACAGCGCTATTCTCAGCGCGGACACGAAATATACGCGCTGCAGAATTTCCTGCAGCCATAGGAAGCAGAGGATTTGCAAGTTCCAGACTGTGCTGAGGGAAGGGGGCATACAATAGTCGAGTCCGCGCCGAGGCGGAGGAGCGTTGCAAGGCACCAGATGCTTTCGTGCGCACGCATTGCGCAGCGGTGCAGAACCGTTTGGTTTCCGAGGTTCTGGCTCAAGATATCTGCACCGGCCGCGACCAAATTTGCGGCTGCGCGGGCGTCTCCCATCTCTGCAGCCATCCAGAGCAGTGTCTCCTTACTCTTGCCCGTCGCGTTCCAGTGCCTGTGCTGTTGTGAGGACAACACCACGGTCAGTCGTTTGGCAACCCTGTGATTCGCCAAATGCTAGTCGAACACGAGTTTGAGTGGTCCGCAGGGCTGCACGAGTTGCACGCATACCAGGAACGGCGAAGGAGGGGGATCCTCTCCGAAAGTGGTTGCCTCCAACCACTCCTTTGTCATGTGCAGCGGCGCAGGCGTGTAACCCTCAACAGAAATGCGGCCACCACGTAATCGTAGCCCGTTTGGTACAAGACTCTGCTCTCCTTCATGATGTCTGCCTCGCCTTCCGTGCCACCCCCATGCTCCGCATTGACTGCGCTCTGAGCATGGAGGAACAGCTTGCGAAATCTGGCAGGCGACTAGAAGCAGGCCGAGGCTCAGAGAATATGGTGAGGAGAGTAGCCCCTCACGCAGCATACTTCATACAGCCAGTTCCTCGCGCTTCTAGTCCCCGGCTATGCCCTTTTCAGGATGCAATAGAGCAGTCCCCGACGGGTGAGTGAGCGAGAGGCAGGGTTGGGGGGAACACAGGGAACACAGGCAGAGTGTGTTCCCGTTCCCGCGTTCCCGGCCGAATCGCGTTCCCGGTCGGGAACACGGAACACGTGCCGTTGCGTCCGAGCCTTAGAACACTGTACTGTTTGGGCCCCAAACAGGAACCGGGAACGCGGGAACACGCCAGCGTGTGTTCCCGTTCCCTGTTTTTCGCCTACGCTGGCGAGAGGATAGCGATGGGAACCCGGCCCGCCTCAGGATCATCGATTTGAGCAACGATCCTGCTGTTCAGCGGGAGACTGCGACACGGACTCGGTCTCCTTTGGTGTGTTACGGGCGTCAAATCTTCTTGGAATGCGAAGAGGCTGCTGCTTCTTTGCGATGCCTTGACGTGCTACTCTTGTAGGCGCTTGGCAAGCTGCTAATTTGCTGGAAATCATGCAGCAGCTTCCTGACCCCGTCTTGAATTTGGGCCGCCGGTCGGGCGCTTGCTGGTCGAACGGTGAGCTTTAAGGCTGCTTGGAGCTGTCATTGCGCTGGAGGAGCGGAGGTTACTAGGGCCAGAGCCCTGGCAAATCGTATTGCTGCCTGGGGTAAGACTGGCAAGTCGCTGCGCACAGTCCAGCTGATTGTCCGCCGGGGCTCAAGTAGCAAGCATGACGGAGAAGAGGGGCAAAATCCGTAGTGCCATGCAGGAGCCAGAGCAATCACTAGAGGATACGGCACTGAGCTGGTTGGACGATGAGTCCGGTGAAGCGCTTCTCAATCGCCCATACACGCGCTGGGGCATTCCCAACAGGTTTGCCCGGCCCGAAGGCTCCCGAACTGCAGCAGTGGTTCTGGGCGCCGCGGCAGCATCTCCACCCGCTGCCACGATCCATTAACTTTGGTCGTGGCCGTGAGCAACGCTGATGCCACCTGTCGCCCGCAGGACCGTCACGATGATCAACGGGCCGCCGCGCACCGCCGACTGGCGTGACCAGGTGCGCTCGGCTTCAACGGCACAGCTGCGCGTGTCCAGCACGGCCGCCTCCGAGGCGGAGCTGCCCGACGCCGACGCTGCGGACGCCAAGCCGCAGCGGTGGTCGGCTCGGCGCCCGCCTCGCAGCGCGCTCAAGAAGGAGCGCTCGCGCTCCAACATCGAGTACTCGCTTCTCGCCTCGCTCACCTCAGGTGGACCTTCCCCCGCCACACCCTCCCTGGTGCCGGCCCATGGCCCGACGGCGACCGCTCCGACCCCTCGCAGCGCTCATGACCTCGGGCGGATCGTGTGGCGCGGCAGGCCCCAAGGCCCGTATCAGCTTCGAGACGCGTGGCGGGTCCGAGGGGACTTCGCGGCCCGGGACGCGCGGCAGCGCCGGCACTGGCTCGCGGCCGGGGTCGCGCGGGTCGCGCGGGTCGCGCCCTAGCTCGCGGGGCAGCGACGTGGTGCTGATAGACTCGCAGGCGACGCCGCCGCCGCTGGAGCGCTCGGTCTCGGGGAAGCTGCGCGCGGCGATGTTTGCCAACGAGCTGTTTGCGAGCTCCGGCAAGGCATTCCGCATGTTTGCGCGGTCGTTCAAGGGCGACAGCGCGCGGGTGAAGGCGGTGCTGGACGCGGAGGCGCTACAAGACTTCGAGGCGCACGAGGCAGCGGCGCGACAGGCGGTGCATGACGACCCACACGGGGGGACGCTGCACCCCCGGCTGGTGACGCGGTACCCTGACCGCGGGCGCGACCTCGTGAACCGTATGCTGCTCGCGCAGACGCGCGAGGAGCTGCAGGTCCCTGCCCTCGCTTGTGCAGGCATCGCCTTGTGCTCTTGCGGCCGCTGTCGGTGAGCGTGCATCCTCTCTCTCTCTCTCGCTCTCTCAACCGCTTTACATCCTCTCTCTCGCAGGCGGTGAAGGACGAGCTGGCGCTCGACGTGCGCCCGGGCGGCGGCGCCGATGGCGGGGACGGGCGCCCGCGGAAGCTGCCCACGGCGTGGACGGACGAGGTGCTGGCCGAGATCCAGGCGGTCGGGTCGAGCGCGCAGGGCGCGATGGGGCTTCGGCCGGAGCGCGGAGACCTCGCGGCACCCATCGAGTGGGACAAGTTCGACTGCGAGGAGGTGGCGCTCGAGAATCGCGTGCAGCAGGTTAGCGACTTTATAAGAACCCCTCCCTTGTGACTTCACAAGAACCCCGCCCCCTCTTCACCGTCCCCCGCGCTGCCCCTCCGGCATCCTCACCCTCCGGCGCGGCCCCACAGGTAGCGCAGGGCTGGTACCACGGCGTCGTCGTAGTGCGCCCCGCGCCCTGCGCCCCGCGCCCCGCGCCCTGCGCCCTGCGCCCCGCCAGCGCCTCCCCCGCGCGCGGTGGCCGGTGCCTCTGACGCGCGGGCGCGCGCGGGGGGGCTGCGGGCAGATCAAGCAGCTGTGGGACTGCGCGGCGCCGCCGGCGCTGACGCTGGAGGACTTTCGCAACACGGAGAAGTTACCAGACGCGGCGATCGCGCAGATGATCCTCGACTGGGCGTCGCCGGAGTTCCGGGCGACGTGTCGCCGCGGCGGGTTGCCAGACGACGTGGACGAGATCATTGAGCTCGAGTCGCGCTCCACGCTCGTCGGGCTGTGGATGCAGATGGTCGAGATGAGGAAGTGGGGCGGCGTCAAGACGACGCGCGGGCTGCTCTCGTGGGGTGCCAACGACTACGGGCAGCTCGGGCACGGCGACAAGGAACCGCGCCCGCTCGCGCGCCCGCTGATGCCGTTTGTGCGGACGCACGTCGAACAGGTGGCGTGCGGGGCCTACCACACGCTCATCTCGCTCGGGCCGCGCGGCCTGATGGCGTGCGGGCTGAACCGCCGCGGGCAGCTCGGGACTGGCACGTGCGAGAGCACCAACGTGCCCGCGCTGCTGCTCCCGTTCACACCTGTGGGCGTGCGCGAGGAGATGGACATCGGCAAGTGCTCGCCCGCACGGCAGCTCATGATCGGAAACCTCAACTCGTTCGCGACGGAGCGCGAGGTGCGACTGCAGTTCATGACCTACTACGGCTTCAGCGGCTCGCTCTTTCGCTGGTTCGACCGCTCAGAGGTGCTCCACGCGAAGCCGGGCCGCCCGGCGTGTCTTATCCACTTCGAGAACGAGATGGCCGCGGCGCAGGCGATGCGCGAGACGCAGGGGCAGTACTCCAAGTTCTCGTTCGACGGCATGATGGTCAGTTACTTCCACCCGCACTACGCGGGGACCGACACGCGCGCCAAGCTCACGTCGCACACGGAGGAGTACATGCTGCGGCCGGGGGTCTTTGTGAAGCGCGTCATGTGCGGCTTCGACCACTCCATGGTGCTGCTGACGGACGGGACGGTCATCGGGTGGGGCAACAACCGCTTCGGGCAGGTCGGGACGCCAAAGATTGACGGGCTCGACCCCGAGTACGTGCTCAACATGGAAGGCCTCCCCGAGCGCGACGCCAACCTCACGGAGCTCAAGCCCAAGGCCCTTCCACTGGTCGCCCCCCCGCCCCGGCCCGTCCTTGTGTCTGGCTTGTGAGTCCCAAGACTGCCCCTCGCTGGTGCGGCTGCGCGGGAGTGATCCCAGCGTGCGAGGGGCAGTTTCTCGAGGAGCCACCGAGCGGGCTGAAGCCGCGCGTGACGCAAATGGCGGTCGGGGGCAACCACACGCTCCTCAAGATGCAGGACGGGAGGGTGATGGCGTGCGGGCGCAACGACTGGGGGCAGCTCGGGCTCGGCGTGCACGCGCCCGACCAGGTGTTCGGCGTGGTGGACGTGCTGCTCATGTTCAAGAAGGAGGTCCGCGACGTCGCGTGCGGCGCGTCCTCCTCCTTCTGCATCCTCCACGACCAAAGCGGGTACGGCCAGGAGGGCGGGTGCGTCGGGGCGGTCTGGGCGTTCGGTCGCAACGACTTCCGGCAGCTCGGCATCTTCGCCAAGGGCGCGCAGGGCGCGGTAAAGGAGCCGACGCTGGTCGACGCGCTGGCGAACAAGTCAGTCATCTCCATCGCAGCCAACGAGCACACCATCGCGGTGTGCGAGCAGGGTGAGATCATCTGCTTCGGGCTCAACGACAAGGGCCAGCTCGGGATTGGCGACCGGCGCAAGACCACCAAGCCGGAGGCGCCCGAGTGGAACAAGCAGACCAAGCGCCTCGGCGCCATGGCCGGCGCATTCCACTCGCTGTATCTCCAAAAGATGCCGACGGCATCGGGGCACTGCCTTTGGGACGACCTCATGTATGTCGCCGGCTACAACAAGCATGGCGAGCTCGGCCTCGGGCACTTCACCGAGGCTGTCAACGGCCGCGCCGTCGGCACCACGACCCCCGCACTCCTCCCCTTCTTCCACAACCGCGAAATCGTGCACTTCGCCGCGGGGTGCGCGGCCCCGCGCGCCCCGCGCGCCCCGCGCGCGCACGGCGCTCCCCGCCGGCGGCGCGCGGCGCGAGCTGACGCGGCGCGCGGGGTCTAGGTGGTACCACACGCTCGCGGTGTGCCGACAGGTGGAGACGGCGAAGAAGGCGCCGTCCGGGGAGGTGGCCGGGGAGCAGGAGGTGGTGGGGCGCCTCGAGGTCGTGGCGTTCGGGTACAACAAGCACGGGCAGCTCGGGCTCGGGCACTCGGAGGACATGCCGCAGGCAATGAAGGTTCCGCTGCTCAACTTCACCGCCACCACCCCGCCCCAGGTCCGCCGCATCGCCTGCGGCGGCTCCTGCACCTTTTTCCTCACCCAAGACGGCCAGGTTCCCGCCCCGCCCCGCCCCGCCCCAGCCTCCGCCCCGCCGCGGCGCGCACCAAGCGCGCGGCGCGGCGCGCGCGCAGGTGCTCGCTGCGGGGTGCAATTCACGCGGGCAGCTCGGGCTGGGCTCGTTCCGCGGCCGCGCCAGGACCCCTGTCGTCGTCAAGGCCTTGGACTTCCCCGTCGATGACGTCTCCCACCGCCACTGCTCCTGCCCCGCCGCGCCCTCGCTGCAGCTGTCGCCGCCGCGCTGCGGGGGCCGACTGGCGGGGCGCGCAGATCGTGTGCGGGTTCGACCACTGCTTCGCGGTGTTGTTCCCGACCGCCGTCGCAGGCGCCCGCCTCTGGAGCTTCGGCGCCAACGCCTACGGCCAGCTAGGACTCGGTGCACCCTCGCCCAGCGCGCGCCGCCCAGCGTGTGGGCTGAGCGGGCTGAGCGGAGGGCGCGGCGGGGTACGCGGCAGGGACGACGGAGGACATGTGCGTGCCGACGCCGGTCGAGCTCGACCCCGCCCTCGACGGCCTCGCCAAGATCGCCTGCGGGTGCGCCGCGCGCCGCGCCGCGCCGCGCCGCGCCGGCGCGCTGGGCGGCGCGGGGCGCTCCACATGACGCGGCGCGCGGGGGCAGGGGCAATCACACGCTGCTCGTGAGTGGCGGCAAGCTCTTTTCTTGCGGCCGGTCCGTGCCGCCCTGTCCTGCGCGGGGGAAGCCCGCGCGGCCGGGCGCGCTGGCGCGGCGCTCGCTGATCCTGCGGGGCGGCAGGAACGACATGGGGCAGTGCGGGTCCAAGGACAAGGAGCGGAAGCGTTTCGCCCCGGTGCCGCTGCCGACGGCGGTACTCAAAATCGCCTGCGGCGCCAGCCACTCCATGCTGGTCCGCGAGCCGATGTTCCTCGTCGGCTTTGGCCGAAACGACATGGGCCAGCTGGGCCTGCCCGGGGAGAAGCCGCCGCCCATCGTCAAGCAGCCGCTGGTAACCCCCCGCGCAAACCAGGTTTCCTCGTGATGTGCTCTCTCCGTCTCAGTCTCTATGTGCACTTGTTTTCTCGCGCGGCAGCTGACGGAGGGTGTGGCGGGCAGACGATTATGGAGAAGCAGAAGCTGCAGCACCACCGCATCGTGCAGCTCGCGTGCGGGAGCGAGCACACGCTCCTCGTGCTCAGCGACGGCAGCATCATCGGCACCGGCTGCAACCTGAATGGGCAGCTTGGGCTTGGGCACACTAAGAACCAGCGGACGTTCGCGCAGCTGCCCATCGATGGGCGGCGCGGGAAAGTCTACGCTGGCGCTTTTCACACCTTGATCCGGTACTCCGGAGAGCACAAGCGCAAGGACCCCTCTCCTCCGGGCCTGATTTCTTCTGCATTCTGCTCCATTTCATAGCACCCCGCTACAGTGTGCTGCAAAGCGGCATGCAAATGTACCTCACCCTAATCCAACTTGTGAATAAAACGCTGAAGACACTGTACTCATCCGCCAAGCCCGCATCTCGCCGCGATATCACATCACGCGCTCCCTGCCTGCTTGTGGAACTCGTACAATCTAGCTTCACCAGTGTCTTCTCCGTTCGGGGCAAAGGTTTCCTCTAATGCCGTCCAGTTGGCCCATTGGCCCGAATCTGCCTCTTCCTCGTCCTCGTCCTCATCATTCTCGTTCTCCCTGCCCTCCTCGTCCTCCTCGTCATCCTCGCCCTCCACCTCGTCTTCGTTTCGAAGCACCCGTCCATCGCTTTTGTAAGGTGCACCTGCAAGACGAAGGGCCTGTTCCCTTCTTCGCGAGGGTTCGAACACACGCAGCGCAGGTTCCAGCGCTCCGGCCCGCCACGGGTTGGCCAAGCTCGCGACCCTCGCGGAACGCCATGTGTCGCATCGGCCAGCAGGAACTTGTGATAATGCGAGAGCCGCTGCCGCTACCGCTGCCGCTGTCACCATCAGGCCAGGGCGGTGCGTACTGTCGCTCAGCGACATCGCCCAGTGCGCAGCGCAAACTCGATCCTCAAAAGTCTGCAGCTACGAAGCTGCCTCTGGAGCCACACTTTGAAATTTCCGTGGATACCACATCACCCTTCCTCTCGTCGTGCGGACAGCACGCGGGAGACAGGGCATCGCGCGGGGCATCCCCTCCGCTCGGTTTACATTTAGCAGCAGCGCGTAGAGCACGCGGTCTGAAGACTGCCTCTCTTCCGGTCCACCCCGCTCTCATGTGATCGTTGGTGCTCGTCCAAAAAAGAACGCGTCCGTCTGCTTCGCTCACTGGCGTGCGAGTTCTATCGTGCTGTTGGTCAGCCGCGGGCAGAACCCAATGCGATATCTGCGCGTTTCTCGCCGGTGTGGTTTGTAATACTCAGAGTTGTGCGCATTGCGTTTTCGATTCGGCTAGATTGGCTGGGAAGCGTCGCCAGCGCGCTGGCGACGCTGCTCCAAGGATCGCTTCACTCCACCAGGGCAGCTAACGTCGGGCAGCTTCCCTGCGCGCGGAAATTCTCCCCTGCTCATTCAGCGCTGATGACGGCTGCACTCCCGCAGGTTCGGTGCGACTCTCTTGGCACGATGGATCGGCCCGTGCCCGCTGGGTTCCAGGCGCACCACCTGGGGCCGCCCCCCCGCCGCCAGCCGACAGCGATGCAGCCGCCGCCGCGGCTGATGCCCGGCAGTGATTCTTCTGGCTACCCGCGCATCGACGCACCCGCTCTACAGCCGTATCCGCAGGGCGGCTACGGCGGCGGGCCGTACGTGCCGCCGCAGAGTGGCTACGGCGGAGCGGGCTACGGCGGCGCGCCGTACGCAGCAGCGCCAGGGCTGTACAGCTCGTCCAACGGCGGCTTCGCCCAGGACGACTTCGCGCAGGCGTACTCCGCCCCGGGCGTCGCGCCCGCGCCCGTGCCGTACATGCAGGGCTACGGGCCGGTGCCGCAGCACGAGGGCTTCGAGCGGGTGGTGGTGGCGCAGCCGCCGCTCGGCTGGCCGGCTAACGGAGTGCCCCCCGGCGCGGACGGGCCCTACGGCGGCGCCTCGATGGTGGACGGCCGGCTGTACATGTCAGGCAACGACGTCGCGTACCATCCCAGCGCACCCTACGGCGGCAGCGCGCCGGGGCAGCAGGCGCCGGTGCGCGCGGCGCCGCCGCCGGAGCCGTCACCGCGAGACGCGCCCGGGGCGGGCGTTGGCGAGGCGACCGCGTTCGCCAAGGCGGAGGGGCTGATGAGCAACGACATCCGCTCCGAGGCGGACATGATCGCCCTGCGCCTCCAGAAGACGCAGCTGGAGCTGGAGCGTCTCCGCCGCCAGGCGCGCGCCCCCGCCCCCTCCTGCTCCAGCCCCCTGCTCCGCCAGCCCGCGGCGCGGGTTGCCCAGCGCAGGCGCGCGGGACTCACGGCGGGGCGCACGACGGCAGGGCGACCTCATCGGGGAGTCGCTCCGGAAGCAGAAGCAGATGGAGCTCAACTCTCCCTCGGTCCCGCGCCCCTCCCCTCGCACCCGCCCCTCGCACCCGCGCCCGCCGCCCGCCGCCCGCGCGCAGGGCCCGTGACGCTGCGGCGGTGGCGCGCCTTGAACAGTTCAAGGCCTCCCGATCGCCCCAGAGGTCGCCCGGACGGGCCATGCCCGAGCTTGCCCCAGAGGCCCCCGCGCACCCCGTCGCCGGCGCGACGCCGCCCACCTCGGCCAGATCGCCGCCCCGACCCGATGCGGGCCCGTCCGCCGCGGCTCCGGCGCATGTCTCGCCCGCGGCGCCGTCGCCCGCGCCCGTGCCGCCCGCGCCCGCGCCGCCCGCGGCGTCGCCGCCCGCAGCGCAGGAGCCCGCGGCGGGCGGCGACGCCGCGGGCGCGGCGGGCGCGCAGGGCTCGGTGATCCCCGACGACGAGTGCGCGCGTCTCGGGCTGCCGCCCGGATCCATGTACTTTGACGGGAGCGGGGAGCAGATCGCCATGATCCAGCAGCAGCTCGAGCAGGAGAAGCAGCTCGAGGCCAACACGCCCGAGGCCTTCGCCGCGCGCCAGGCCGCGCTCGCCGCGCGCAAGAAGCTCGGTGAGTCGCGCGGCGCGTGCAAGACGGCGGTGGTGCCCGACGAGGAGGTGCCGGGGCACTTTGCGACGCTCGGGCTGGAGCAGGACGGCGCGACGCTCACCGACGTGCTGCGTGCGTACAAGCGCACCGCGCCGCGCGTGCGGCCCGCGGACGGCGCGGACGAGGCCGAGTTCGCGGCGCTCACGCGGAGCTTTCAGGTGTGCGACGAGTGGCTGCGCAAGCAGGCGGCGCTCAAGGTCGGCGAGCTGGGGACGATCGGGGAGGAGGAGGAGGGCGAGGAGGACGGGTCCGCGCCGCCGGCGGACGACGGGACGGTGACGATCTCGGACGTGCCGCCGCTGCTGGTCTACAGCGAGGTGTTCCACTCCGGCGGGAAGCACCGCGAGCTGCGCGTGGAGCTCGGCGTGTCGCTGGAGGACCTGCTCCGCGGCCACAAGGCCAACTTCGAGTACGAGCGCAACGCGCTGACCGAGGAGGGCACGCGCGCGCCGGAGCGCTGCTCGCTCTCGATAGAGATCGCGCGCGGGATGCGCGGCGGGACGACCTTTGTGTTCGAGTGCGAGGGCGACGACGCGCCCGGCTTCGTGCCCGGCGACGTGCACGTCATCCTCGTCCTCGAGCCGCACGCGCGCTTCGTTGCGAGCGGCGACGACATCGCGACGGAGATGTACGTGCAGGCGGACTCGGTGCTCCTCGGCGACCCGCTCGGCCCGGTGCTCTCGCTCGGCGGCGAGCGCCTCGTGCTGGCCCCGCCCGCGGGCGCCATGGTGCAGCCCGAGTCGGTGCACAAGGTTGCGGGCCAAGGCCTCCCCCTCCAGCACGACCCCGACGCCCGCGGCGACCTCTATGTCAAGGCAAGCCTGCCGCCTGCCGCCCGCCGCCCTCGCTGGCTGCCGCGCCCGCGCCACCCCGCCGCGCGGCGCGCGCGCGCTGAGTTCCGGGCGCGGTGCGGCCCAGGTGCACATCCTGCTCCCGCCGCGGCCGCTGGCGCTCTCGGAGGAGCAGCGCGCGGCGCTCAAGGGCCTCCTCGACCAGCCGCCGATCGCGCCCGACCAGCGGCACGCGCGCGAGGGCGCGCCCGAGGGGATCGCCCAGCTCGAGGTGGCGCACGAGTCGCACTTTGGCCAGGGGCAGCCGCAGCCACCCATCGTGTGCGCGCAGCAGTGAGGGCGCCGAGCAGTTGGCGCGGCTATGGGGACACAGCCCTGACTCAGGCATGTGTGTGTGTGTGTGTGTGTGTGTGTGTGTGTGTGTGTGTGTGTGTGTGT
>ENA-UOXV01003723-UOXV01003723.1-marine-metagenome-genome-assembly--contig:-NODE-3723-length-18197-cov-6.290982_pt1 | contig 18197 bp, 10 predicted proteins | sample MGYA00238165_ERZ766961 | MGnify/ENA primary metagenome ERZ766961 (study PRJEB28924, sample SAMN03173240) | marine metagenome | biome: Marine; feature: Water; material: Subsurface seawater | place: North...
TTGCAGCCTGCCGCGTTGTTTGATGCGTGCAGACTAGTTGGTCCGTACCACGAGCAGGCCTCCCGCCACTGACATGCGCGTGATGCAACCGCTGCTACCACTCTATTACGGCCTTTGTGCGTATTGGCGACATGGCCCCTCTCACGACTCCGTACCGGGAGCGTGGTGCTGCAGCCGCGAGAAGGGACAGATCGGGCCACGGGTGCAAGGCGCCACAACCGCCAACGCAGGCGACGTGGTATCGAACCGCGGCACTACAAACGTCCTTCGCCATCTAGGATTCCTTGTTTCTTGATGTCCAAATGGCTGAAACCGACCACACTGCGCATTGCCGAGCGGAATCGCAAGTAACCTCGGCTCGGGCGAGTCTGTCGATCCCGCTGCTGCACATGAGTGGTAAGCATATTCTCTCGTGACACCTGCTGAGCGCATGGCGATCGCAGTCCTTGTGTTGGAGCAATCACGGCACACGTGCAGCACATTTGTTTGTACAGACCCCACATCCCCCATCAGCTGCTCTACGCATGTGCGCGCCGCTCTTCCGAGTCCGCGCCATCGGACTTGTCTGAGCCCCCGCCACCACTTACGACCTCACTCTCCGGAGCACCTGCAGCCAGCTGCGCCTCCACCTACCCCCGAGCTCTGAGCGTCAGTTGTCCGGTGCTGGCCAGTGGCGCCCACCCGGACCACGGAGGAATGGAAAACCGGTGTGTCCTTGCTCCGGTGCAAAGCGAGGACTGCCGGGAGCCGCGGCAGGAAGCCTGCTGGTGCTCGCTGCTCCCGGGAGCAGTCGTGGGAGGTACCTCGCGCTTCAGGTCAGCGAGTTTTGACGGCGGCAGGCCCCCTTTGACACCCCTGACACCGCCCGAGCCACCAGCGGCTCCGCCTCGCATGCCCTCGAAGATGCCCATCGCCGCTCCCACCATGGCAGCAGGGTCGCCCGGCGTCGACGGCAGAAGCACAGTGTTCGTCTCCTTGGCCAGCTTCTCGAACGCGGAGACGTACTGCTCCGCGACGCGCAGCGTGACAGCATCGCGCCCGCCCTCAACTTTCAGCGCCTCGGCAACCTGCTTCCTGGGACGCGCCGTCAACAGCCGCCCCAAGAAGGGTGCTGGCCAGACAGAGCAGGGGCGGCGAGCCCCTGAGGGAGGAAGAAATAGACGGGTGGAGGGAGGCGCGTAACCTTCTTGATGCTGGCAGCAGTGGCGTCGGCCAGCAACACGACTGCCTCGGCATCGCCGCGTGCGCGGTTCACGCGCTCCTGGTAGTCTGCCTCCGACGCCAGCACCTGCGCGCGCTTGCGGCCCTCGGCGATGTTGATGTCCGAGAGCTGCTCAGCCTCGGAGTCGAGCACGTGGGCGCGCTTGCGCCGCTCAGCCTCCGCCTGCTGGTCCATCGCGTCCTTGATCTTCTGCGGGACCTGGATGTCCCGAATTTCGTACCGCAGCGCCTGGGCGCGCACACCGATGCGCGTCAGCCATGCATGCGTGCCGCGCTCCGCGTTGCCGTTCCGCCGCCTGACACGCAGACATCCCGACGCAGCACTGGTCGCTGTCCCCCGCTGGGTTGCTGGGCAGGCCGCGCACCTCCACGCCCCAGTCGAGCGCAGCTGGCTGGATCGCTAGCACGATCGCGCTGTTCAAGACCTGGGTGCGCCGGAGCGTCAGCGGATGGGCGTCCGTAAGGGCGCGGAGAGAGACGGGCATGTGGCTGCGAGCGTGGGCACCTCGCGGTCCTTGAACGTCTGGTCCAGGGAGAGCTTGCCGAGCTCCGAGCGCATAGTGGTCTGCGCGAGCTGCATGATGGCGAACAGCGCGTCTGTGACACCGTAGGAAGCTTTGAAAGGGTCCACAACACGGACGTAAAGGACGCCGTCGATCATGAGTGTGACATTGTCGGACGTGATGGCCATCTGGTTTGGGATCGAGAGGGCCTCCTGCGCTCGCAACGAACTTCAGCGCGCAAGCAACGAACTTCAGCGCTCGGGAAGCAAAAGGAAAAGTTAGCCGAAAGAAATATTGATCAGAGTCTTTGAAGTTCCATCCATAACGATCCAGCTCTGGCATTTCAAGTGCTGAAAGGGAGTGACCTCCTTGAGAGAGTGGACATAGGCGACTCGGTCAATGAAGGGAATGATGATGTTCAGTCCGGGCACGAGCACTGACTGAAATTTTCCAAATCTGCCACCACAGGTGAACTATATAAGGCAGTATAGGATGTGTGAGCCTCAGAAGCACCTCCTTCGAAAAGCTTCTGCCCGATACTGCCCGGCGCGAGCAGTGTTTGGGTTTTGTCAGATTCAGGCTGTCGGGGGGGCGTACCGCTCGACGACGTAGGCCATCTGTTGCGGCACAATCACCGCCCCCGTGTTCCATGGCTTTTCGTACCTGCGTATGATACATAGGTAAGATGGGATAGGAATGTGTGTATTCGGTGTATTGTGCTTCTTGCCCCACACCCTGCGTCCGGTCGCCTCCATCTGGAATCCCGCAAACACCAACAGAGCACGATATGGCTCACACGAATCCGAAGCGGAAAAGAACGGCAAGTCATCGATCCTGCCCAAAAGGTTGTGCTATTAAGGGCCCCTGCTAACTAATCATGCCGCCCGCACCTGTCCGACGCTAGAGGAGCCGTACTCTGGAATCCCCGACGATGGATCCCGGATCCCGGCCCATTCGGTCTCATCGAAGCGACTCCCGATCCACCATAGGCAAGGTTTTGGTGGGTAGTGACGGAGAATAGCGCAGCGTGTGCCGAAACGAGCCTTGACGCCCGAAGGGGCGCGCCCAGCCGCAGCAAACCCCCTGCGCGCATACCCTAGACAGGATGGAGAGATGTAATCTTACCCCTAATTTAGAATCGCTAATTTCAGTCAACAGCCTGGTGACCTTTCCCATCAAGCCCGACAGCAGGCGAGGTTGCGCCGTCTCGGTCGCGAGATCGGAGCAATGATCCTTCAGGTGAGCGCTTTCCCAGCGAATCCCAAACGTGTTGGCTCGTGTCGGCATGTTGCCTTGGTTTTGGGCACCTGAGGACCTTTCATGGCCGATACGGCGGTGGACACTGCGGTCACCTCATCCAGCTGGAACCAACCTGAGCCTCTAGTCCTGTTAAGAGTAGAAGCTCCCGTATAGTATTAGCGCTGCACGGGGTCATGGAAAACCGTGCTTGAAGTGGGACTGGTTCGTTGTGTTGGTGTTTGGCGTGGCGCCCCTGCGCGGCGTGGGCGCCATAGCATTCCAGGCTGCCGTTCGAGCTGGCGCAAATCCTGTGTGGGGCTGCGAGCATGGTTTGCGAGTCAGAACGCTAGGGTACCTCGGTGATCTCATCCTGTTTGTGAGGATGATGAGAGGCACGAGGTCTGTGGCGATGTTCGCAGCATGAACAGGCACTGTAGGGCTGCGTGTGATCTGGGGTGTCGAGAGCTCTGCCTTTCCCCAGATGCGCCGCCGTAATTCAAAAGCTAATGTGGCGGGTGATTGCGTACAGATGCGACAGATCCTGATGGGGACGACCCAGTCGACTTACGAGCAGCCAGTGGGTGCTGAGGGGCTCTGCGGAGCGTCGTTGGTCGACTACAACCCGATGTCGCAGCCTTGCTCGAGCGACTTCTTCAAGGAGGGCATGTACGGCAAGGACACGGCTATTACGCGCTGTGAGCACCTCCGCCCGGGAATGTACGCAGGCACCAAGGGCGGTTTCGACTCGTTCTGGAAGGTGCCGAACTACGGCAATCCCTGAGGCGTCAGCGCTTCCCTCGACGGTGCGTCGGGGAATGTAGGGGCGGCGAGCTCGGGCTCTCTCAGTGGAGACCAAGCACGCACACGGCGAATGATGGAATCGTGTCGTGTACTATCAGTCGTCGAAAGGGGGGGTGTCTGCCGGATGTCTTGGAACGGCATTCGACAGGTGTCCAGCGTCTTGTCGTCGTCGCTCTCGGGGAGGGTGACCAAAGATGCGTCAGAGGCTCTGAATAGCACCCAAGTGTGCTTGGCGCTTCTATTACATTGCTTGGCTAAGTAGTTGAGAGGACCCTTCTTCTGCTTTGTGTTCAGTGAATCCTTGTTAGAGGTCAGCAGCGCTCTGCCTACCTGGTCAGCTCGTAAATGCAATGCACGAACGTGCCTGGGACTTGCGACTTGGAAATGCTGATTTGGAGTGAGCAAATATTGCGGCGGTACCTAAAATGAACTGATACTGCGCCGGATTTCTCGTTTGTCATTGGCGTCCTCGCGATAGATATGAGCAAGAGTTCACGTGTCAAGGATGGAGGAGACTGAAAAAGTAAAATCAGGACGCTTCTCACCCTGACTGCTCACCATATCAGTCACGTTGGCTCGTCATCAACGATCGGCTTGTGGTCGGCCAACGATGTGATCACTTCCTCTCGTAGGGTGGGGGGGCAAAAATATGCACCGATTTCTTTCCCTGCTTTTCTGAATGGCTGACAAAATTTGTGGTCAGCTTTTTTGCTGTACTGAAAAGGTTTGAGCGCCTTTCATTCTCAGTGATACCCTCCTCATTTTCATGCTCGCGTTGATGATTCGATGACTGCGACGACCAGGATGACTCGCATCGTTAAAGCTGATGTGAAGTTCTTGTGAAAAAAATTCGCGATGCGCTCCAGGGTGATTGATGCTTGAGTAACTTTACAAGAGGAACTTTACAGATCGCAGAAGGATCATGGCAGGCGGGCCTGCGGACGAAGCCGGGGCGAGCGCTGGAAGTGGTCTCGAAGGATCCGGGCCAAAGAGACCAATTTTAAGGTCTCATTACTCTGGACTCTGGGTCGGAGAGGCGAAACCTGGACCGGGCCTCGAGGGCGAAATCCCACCAAATCCGATAAAGTTGGCTCCCTACCTGATTTGACCCGATCTCGACCCACCTGTCGACGTTTTCTAGTTTGCAGCATACACGCGCGCACACACACCGTGTCTTGTGCTTCTAGCAGACACGATTTGGACCTTAGAATCCTTGTTGTGGTTGCAGATGGTCGCTCACGCTGCTTCCTTCTCCCTCGTCTCCCTCCGCATTTGGTGCTGGTTTTTTCGACGATGCTGCTGATGTGTGTAGCCCTACTTCACAGTCCATGATCTCAATAGGCCAAATTATATCTGCTGCTGATCATGGGCCTATCATTGCTGACCAGCCTTGCTGACCCATATGGACCTCGACCTCCTTGACCCGACACCAGATTCCCGGCGAACAAGTTCTATTCTACCTCCTCAAGGTGCATCAATCTCCAACCTAGCCGCATAGTTCATTCCCAGCCCTTAGAGAGCTTGCCTAAGTCGAGTCCTACCTTCCTCTTGTCCAATTTGCCTCGTGCCACAGGGCACGTTCGACCCGAGCACATTCGAGGTGAAGCTCAGCAAGACGTACGACTCCCCGAACGTCTCGCGGGACCTCTCAGTAGAATACGAGGGCCGGTTGCAGGAAGGCCCGGATGGGCAGCCGGCGCTAACAGGGACTTGGGTGAACGCTGCGGGCGGGTCATTCGGGACTTTCGCTGCCCGGCTAGAGGAGTGAGAGAGCACCAATCGTACTGCAATCTGCGTGTGGCAGCGCAGAGAGAAAAACCGGCTGTCGTACACGCATCTGAGAAGATATCCAGCGGCATCGCGGTGGCGCTGTGGGAGCGCGCTTTCAACACACCTTTATTTACATGTTCGCGGAGAGAGGACTCGCTGCACCTCCACATTTCCTCCGCCCCCTTCACACCTCACACCTCACACCGCACCAGGACCGCTCGTCTCCTCCATCACGGGTAGCGCATGGCGCGGGGTTGGGGCGCCGGCGACTTGAGCCGCGCGGTTTCGCGGCGGCGCTCGCGCGCCGCGCGCGCCCACTCCTGCACGTCGCCAGAGCGGGAGGCGTGGGCGTAGAGAGTGAAGGCGCGCGTGGTGCGCACCGGCGCCACGATATTGAGGTGCTTGAGGATCTGCAGCGTGTCGCGCCCGACGTCGCCGCGCAGCTCCTCGTATAGTAGCAGGTCCTGGCAGCATCGTGTCAGGCCCTCGAAGCAACACACACCCGAGTTTCCTACGGGTTCGGGTTCGGGTTCGGGTTCTGGCAGGACGCGGTGTCGTCAGGTGCACGGCCAGCGGCGCGCTCGCCAAGGCGCGTGCACGCCGGAAAAGCCATCTGGGTGGGGTAGGGCGCGAGATGACCTGATCGGAGAAGGTCGGGGGTGGGGGGTGACGTGTCCAGTCACTACGGGGGGAGGGACGAGACGTGTCCAGTTAGTACGGGGGGAGATGACCTGATCGGAGAAGGTGTCGACGCGGTCGGTGTCGATGCCGTCCTGCGCCTCCCACTGCGCGCGGCACGAGAGCGACTCCTCCGAGAGCTTCATTGCCGCGAGCTCCGTCTTGTCCGCCGCCAGCAGCTGGTACTTTTCGATGACGAGCTGCGCGCGAGAGACAACCGTCGGTCCCGCACCTCTGGCGCAGGGGCCAGGCCCCCGTCGCTTGGGAGCGGGCAGCAGATGTGTCCACGGGGCCCGTGCTAGCTGCAGCGCCGCTGAGAGGGAACGCTCCAGGGGAAGAGGCAGCAGGGGTAGCAGGGGCGGCAGGGGCGGCAGGCGGGGCGGCAGCTGCGGCGGCGCCGGGCGCGCGGGGATGAACCTGGTTGAGGATGCCGACGCAGGTATTGAGGAGCTCGAGCGAGATCTTGCCGCGGATGATCTGCGGGACGTCGCGGAACTGCCGCTGCGACACCTGCTCGCCGCGGCGCACCCGGCGCCGGCGCGTGCGTGAGGACGCGCCGTACGCCGCACGCACGAGGGCAGGTCGTCGCGGCGCGGCGCAGGCGTGCGGAAGCTGTTTGGATCGCCCCACGGGGGAGCACGGGCGGGGCGCGCGAGGAGGGGTTCGGGCACGCTGGGGATGCCTGGGGAAAGAGCTCCGGCGGCGTGGCAGCCTGCGGCGAGACGCGCTGAAGGTACAGCGCGGGCGAACCGAGCTCGAGGAGCGTGGTGTAGCAGACGTAGTAGAAGATGACGGAGACAATTTTCTGCGCGACAAAGACCGCGAAGTACCCCTCCTGCCGTGCACAGCCACGCATGAGTGGGTGCGGACAGGTTGCGCCTCAGTTCGCACGGGGCACACAAGTACAGCGGGGGAATGGACCATGTTCCAGACAAGAGGCCACGGCGTATTTCGGGCGTAAGCGTCGATGCGATATGCACGGATGGCAAGGAGCAACGCCATGTAGACCGGCGCCACGATGAAGAGTGAGCGGAACTTGCGGAAGAGTGCAGCGAAATTTCCGGATTGCATCTGCTTAGTGCGCATGAACATGACGAAAAAGAAGACTTGTGAGCACACAGGAAGTGTAACCTGCACACGTGGCAACCCGGGCCCGTCAGTCTTGACCATCCGCCCGCAGCCCAAGGCAATCCTGAACAGCCGCTTCCCACCGCCGCGCTTCCACAAAAAGGACGCTGGACCCAGTTTCGATGCTGCATCCAGAACAAGGCCTCATGGCGGAGCAGATGACCTGGAGGCAAGTGATCAGAATCACGATGGAGATGTGCGCGTGTAGGGGCTCTGCAAGCGAGTTGAAACCAACGTCGAGCGCCAGCGCAGTGAGGACGGCCATCGGCGTGAAGTAACGGTCCATCGTGCTCCCACGGCGTTGACACAATGACAACTAAAGTTGTTCAGAGCAGGATCCTGCCGTGCGAGGCACCTTGCGAACTTCGTAGGCCCGCGCAGGAGCACAGCACAGGCTGGTCTGACTTCCGAATGTGAACGAGCCGGGCGTGCGGTGCTTCGGCTCGCCGCCCGGGAGACGAAAGCTTCGCTGCTGCCGTGCCACAGGTGCTTGGTGTTGCGAACTGCGTCGCACGACCGTCTGTTCCGGCCAGCGGCTCGCCTCCGCCAGCGTCACCTCACCGCCTGCCGCGGGGCCCAAACAAAGGTGTGGTTGGCGGCAAAGCAACTAGCAAACCGATTCGATTTGCCAAACTGGTTTGAGTTGAGCCGGTCGGTAAACGTTTTGAAGTTGGGTAAACCGAGTTTAGCCAACGAAATATCACACCGAAATAGATCGCAGGCCCTCTTAGTCACCCGAAATTCCCACCTGGCCTTCCATCAAAAGGTGAGAACGGCCTTCCACACAGCTTGTGCCGCCGCCGCCCGCGCCCCTCTAAGCTCTGTGGACCTCCTCTACTGTGCCAAGATGCCAAATGCATCTTCGGCACAGGCACCTGGCCGCCTGGAAGTGCGCTGAGGGTGATTCTTGCGGGCTAGCTTGAGGTCTCGTGAGGTGAAGCATGGTTCGTGCGCTTGCATCCTTGGTCTCTTGTCACTGACCAGTGGTGCGTCTGCAGATGTTCTCTACCCTTTACGGTCAGACCGCTGCTGCTCTCTACGCCAAGGCCGCTGGCCAGAACGCGCAGGCCCGCCAGCTCTACAACGCGTCCGCTGACACCTACTACAAGGCCAACGACGCCGCCGCGTACGACGACTGGGTCCGCGCCCGCAACCACTGGGACTACTTCTACAACCGCTCGTAAATTTCTCGCGGTTGTAGTGTCAGCCCTATGAGGCGACACTGGGGTTAGAGGTGGTGCCGGACATGCACGACGGTGCCATTCTATGTTCTGTGCATAAAAATCAAAAATCTATTCGGGCTCAGCAACGCATCTACAGAACACAGTGAACTGTCACACACACCCTGGTACAAACAAGTTGGTTGCACACGTAGTGTCCGAGTCGTGGCGTAACGATCGCGAGGCATTTGTTGAGTTCTGTTGCTGGATTCTGTTGCCTTCACACGTACCGTTCCATCGATGAACTGGATCTCATGTTTAGTGGGATCAGCAGTCTCAAGTGCCATGCACCTCAGGATGGGTTAGCAAGTCCCTCTGAACTTGGTCGTTTGCTGCGCCATGTCCGGATGCGCTGTGGACTGACGTCTGGCAAGATCATGCGAACGATCGGGAGTCATGCACGTCATTGCGCCATGCACGTCACGCTCAGATGAATGTTCCACGCCAACCCGCAGAACTCCATCGCAGGATTCTGTGAGTATTCAATCGACTCGCAACGATCAGCCCTGACTACAAGAAATTGCAGATGTCGCGAGGGGTGATTCATCGGTGTCGCACTTGTCAGTGGCGGCTCACTGCAGGTGGCATCAGCAGGAAAGGGATGCCACGTGAGATAGCCTACTTGTAATTTCAAAAATGAAGCAGCAACACAACTGGCGTCCACTACAAGAATCTAATCAACCCCTCGCATCCTCTATAGCTTGCGCAGCGTGCAGACACGAGAGACAAATGTGTTGTCTATAGATGATTCATTCAGACAAGCGCATCAGCCCTCCCAAGGAAGAACGACAGCTCACTGGAGAGCTACAACCCCTGTAAATGATTTACGAGCGGTTGTAGAAGTAGTCCCAGTGGTTGCGGGCGCGGACCCAGTCGTCGTACGCGGCGGCGTCGTTGGCCTTGTAGTAGGTGTCAGCGGACGCGTTGTAGAGCTGGCGGGCCTGCGCGTTCTGGCCGGCGGCCTTGGCGTAGAGAGCAGCAGCGGTCTGACCGTAAAGGGTGGAGAACATCTGCAAGGAGAAACAAGTGAGCGTCAAGTCGGTCTCAAGGTATATGCTGCTGGTGCAGGAAGCACCCTGCTATCCGGCCACGAGTGCAGAGAAGGTGACTGCCACGTTGCGTATGCACGCATATGCCGCACACTGACCCACTGAATTCTCTGAACTGAGCTTGCGATGTGCTGAGGCACGGCGCTGAACCCCTTTCACGGCTCAGGCCTGCCCTGATCCACCAGGCACCCTTCAAGGGTGCCAGGGGGTCCAGGGAGCGCAGACCGCGTACTCATTGCCGCCACGCCAATATGAACACAGAAAATGGCACTACAGCTGCCGCTAGGCACCAATGAAGAGCCGCAGGCGGCGGGCTATCGGGCAGAAGAGAACGGCGAGGGCCTGTCGGGATGGAGTTCACCTCGATGGATGAGTCCGAAATAGCAGCGGGCCTTCTTTTGAAGGCTCCGCGGTTGGCTGATCTGGAATTTGTGGTAAACATCCAGGATCAGCTAACCAAATTCGCCAAACTGGGCCAAATTTTGGCGCGGCCCGCCTCAGGGCTGTGCGAAGCGGGCCCCTCGCATCCGCACTTGTCAAAATTCTGTTGGCCGTGGTGGAGGACCCCGGCATGCCCAGCTCTCCGCGCTGTTTGGGAGGCGTACAATGAGATGGGGGGTACTTTTGGTTGTTCTGTGCGCTGCATCCGATTCCATTTCGTTTGAGACGCAAAAAGGACAGGAGTTTCTCTTCTTTCTCTTCCTTCCGCCTGCTCAGCGCGGTGGTTTTCCGCACAGCTGCGGCCCCGTGCAGTGCCGAGCGCTGCGCTCGGCTCGGATCTGGCAGGTGAAGGGCGCACAGATGGAAACACACTACCATGAGCGGCGCGGTCAACTGCAGGGGCCATCGGCAGGTGGCCGAGTTGTGCACAGCGACAACAGCGACCGGGACTTCTCCAGCGTCTCGGCCCCGCGGGTTCTGGACTACCGTGCGGACTCGCTTCCTATCGAAAAGGCTGTTGCACTCACGGTCCACTTCACCCCCCCTTCCCCCAACTCACACACAAACACGCAAGAATCGTGGTGCGTATCGTCCTTGGCGCTGAGTGAAAGTGTCTCGAGGCAGGGTGCTCTGAGCTACAAGGAGAGCTACGCCGCGATCAAGGCGGGGCGCATCACGATCAACGGCCAGCCGGCCGTTGTCGACGACTTCGCGCGGCGCGCCGACGCGCTCACCCTGGACGGCGCGCCGCTCCCGCCGCGGCAGCCCGTAGTGTACTACCTGCTCTACAAGCCGGCGGGGGTCCTGACGTCGACCGAGGTGGGCGCCAACGCGTGCCCCGGCGAGCTGCGCAAGGCGGAGGAGGGCGGGACCGTGCTGCAGTTTGTGCCGCCCGCGCCGCGCGTCGTGCCCGTCGGGCGGCTGGACCTCGACTCCGAGGGGCTCATCCTGCTGACGAACCACGGCTCGCTCGTGCACATGGTCACGTCCCCCGCGTACCGCCTCGACAAGACGTACGCGGTGCTGGTCGAGCGCTTCGGGCGCCCGGGCGGCGCGCCGCCCGAGCCGGAGGCGCTGCGGCGGCTCGTCGACCCCGGCGTGGTGCTCCAGAATGGCGAGGTCCTCACCTGCCTCCGCGCTGCGCTCCGCGCCGAGGCCCCGCGGACCGACGTCCCCCCACTCGCCGGGCGCGGCGGCGGCGGCGGCGGCGCGGCGCGGCGGCTGTTCTGGCTGGAGGTGGTGCTGGACGAGGGGCGGAACCGGCACGTGCGGAAGCTGGTGCAGGGCCTCGGCTATCACGTCCGCCGCCTCGTCCGCACGCGCGTTGGGCCCATCGAGGCGCGGGCTACCGCGGAGGGCGCGGAGGGCGCGGAGGGCGGATGGAGCCTCGCGCGGGAGGTGGCGCTGCGGCCCGGGGAGTGGCGGGCGCTGCGGGCGGAGGAGGTGGACGCGCTGCTGGAGCTGCACGCGCTGCGGGCGCCCGCACCCCCGGGCAGGTAGGCTAGAGCGCAGCGCGCACACGCGTCGGTGCGGTGGTGTGTCATGAAACACAGACGCCCCCGCGGTCGCGTGCGGGCGCGCGCTTCAGCACGCGCGCCTCTCCGCCTCACTTTTTGCGCTTCTCGATCTCGGAGATCTTCCACGTGCGCCTGGACGTCGGGGCGGACTCCTTTGTGAAGCAGTCCTCGAGCATGTCCTGCAGCTCCGCCGCGTGGATCGCGGGTGTGCCCGTCGCAGGCGACGCCGCCGAGCGGCGTCCGACGTAGGTTAGCTCGCGCGGCATCGCCGTCGCCTTGTTGGCGGTGCGGAAGCGCGGCTGCACGTAGAACCACACGCCCATGTTCTGCGGCTCCTCCTGCGCCCAGAAGAACTGCGCGGCGGGGTAGCGCGCGACGAGCTCCTGCATGCGGTCGTACGGGAACGGGCAGATCTGTTCGATGCGCGCGATGGCCACGTCGTTGATCCCGCGGCTCTGGCGCTCGGCGGCGATGTCGTAGTACACGCGCCCTGCGCAGAGGATGACGCGGCGGACCTGATCGTCCGGGACGAGGTCCGAGCGCACCTCCGGCAGCACGCGGAGGAAGCCCGCCGGACGGTAGAACTCCTCGAGAGACGAGGCGCACGCCGGGAGGCGCAGCAGCGACTTGGGGTTGATGCAGATCAGCGGCTTGCGGAAGTCACGGCGCACCTGGCGGCGCAAGAGGTGGAAGTAGGACGCGGGCGTCGAAGGGATACAGACCTGCATGTTCACGTCCTGGATCTGCTTCACGTGCGTCTCCTCCATCGGCGGGATGAAGTCGGGGTCGTCGTCGCACATCTGCAGGTACCGCTCCACGCGCGCCGACGAGTGCTCCGGGCCCTGCCCCTCGAAGCCGTGCGGGAGCAGCATCACTAGCCCCGCGCCCTTGAGCCACTTCTGCTCGCCAGACGCGATGAACTGGTCGATGATCACCTGCGCGGTGTTGGCAAAGTCGCCGAACTGCGCCTCCCAGATGACGAGCGAGTTGGGGTTCTCCATCGAGTACCCCAGCTCGAAGCCGAGGACGGCATACTCGGAGAGGTTCGAGTTGTGCACGACAAACACCGCCTGGTCCTTGGACAGGTTGTTGAGCGGCACATACTTCTTCTCGTTCCGCTGGTCGTGCAGCACGCAGTGGCGGTGCGAGAACGTCCCGCGCTCCACGTCCTGCCCGGAAAGGCGCACGTGCGTGCCCTCCATCAGCAGCGAGGCGAACGCGAGCCCCTCCGCGGTCCCCCAGTCGATGCCGGCGCCCTGCTCGACGACCGTGCGGTACTTGTCCTTCATCACCTTGACGAGCTTTCGGTGGATGTTGAAGCCGTCAGGGATCTCCGACAGCTTGCTGCCGAGCGCCACGAGGCGGTCCTTGGACACCGCGGTGTCGTCGTTCTTGCCGAGCTGGAACTTGGTCTTGTAGCCCTTCCACTGTGAGCCGAACCACTCGATGGGCATTGGGCGGAAGTCGTCGCTCTTGGCCTTCGTTAACGCCATGTTGAAGACCTCGAGCGCCTGCGCCTTCATGTCGTCGTACTCCTGGCGGGTCACGCGGCCCTCGGCGATGAGCTTCTCCGAGTAGATGTGCAGCACGTCGGGGTGCTTCTTGATGATCTTGTACATGAGAGGCTGCGTGAACATCGGCTCGTCGATCTCATTGTGCCCGTGCCGGCGGAAGCCGACGATATCGACGATCACGTCCTTGCCAAACTCCTGCCGGTACTCGGCCGCGATGCTCATCACCCACGAAACCGCCTCGGGGTCGTCGGCGTTCACGTGGAACACCGGCGCGTTGATGCTCTTGGCCACGTCCGTGCAGTAGGGCGTCGAGCGCGAGAAGCGCGGGTCGGTCGTGAAGCCGATCTGGTTGTTGGCGACGATGTGGATCGTCCCACCTGTCGTGTACCCCTTGATCCCGGAGAGCTCGAGCGTCTCGTAGACGACGCCCTGCCCCGAGAACGCCGCGTCGCCGTGTAGCTGCACGCTCATCGAGCGCTTGCGCTCGTGGTCGTCCGAGAAGTGCTGCTTCGCGCGCGTCTTACCATTCACAACAGGGTTGACCGCCTCGAGATGCGAGGGATTCGCGCAGAGCGAGATGTGGATGTTCTTGCCGGGCGTGTGCGTCGGGCGGTCCATCGTGAAGCCCAGGTGATACTTGACGTCGCCGGAGCCGAGTAGATGCCCCTCTGAGTCCGCGGTAACGGTGCCCTCCATGAATTCAAAGAGCATGTCGGCCATCGGTTTTCTCATCACGTTTGCGAGAACGTTGAGGCGGCCACGGTGCGGCATGCCAATGTCGACCGACTCGACGCCAACCTCGACAGCCTTGTCGATGAGGGCCTTCATCCCAGGAATGAGCGAGTCAACGCCCTCGAGCCCAAAGCGCTTTGCTGTGTTGTACTTTGTCGCAAGAAAGCTCTCAAACGTCACGGCAAAGATGAGACGATCGAGCAGGCGCAGCGTCGCGCGCTTGTCGTACTCGAACTTCCTCTGCTTCTCGAACTTGGAACGGATCCAGTTCTGCTCGTCCAGGTCCGCAATGTGTGTGAACTCAACGCCGACCGTCCCACAGTACGCCTCCTTCATGATCGCAATGATCTCACGCAGCGTCATCTTTGTGCCGGAGCCGATGAGACCACCGGCCTTGCCACCGACGTCCGCATGCAGCCAGAATGTCTTGTCGAGATCTGCCTCCGTGAACCCGTACGTGCGGTAGTCGAGGAACTTGGGCGTCGACTCGGCCTGCTCGGAGCTGCCTCGGTACTGGAACTTGTCCACGTGCAGGTTCGCGTTGTTGATGCCCAGCGGGTCGAGCTTGCACATGTAGTGTCCGCGGACCTGGAACGAGCGCACCAGCAGCAGCATCTTGATGTGGTCTGCGGCAACTGCCTGGACATCCTCAGAGCTTAATGCCTGCGTCCCGTCGTGCGGCGGGCCGATGGGGCCCTTCTGCTGGAAGTACTGGTTCCAAGACCTGCTTCACCAGTGCGGTTAGCTGCGCTCACTCGTTGCAAGCAAAGCGTGGGCGTGCTCAAACAACTAAATTGCCCTTGCACATCCCGCATGCAGACGGCAGGGCCGTTTGCCAGCCGCGCGTTCGTCAGGGCGGCTGGGTCCTCACTCGTGCACTGAGGTTGGATCCGCTTGCCACGCTGCACGCATCTCGTCGACGTATGACGTCTGCGCCCCGCGTGCCAATCCCGCCTGCGAGGGTCACACCGCGTGCGTCAGCAGGAGCACCAGCTGCACAGGCCAGGCCGCCTCGACGAGGTTCGACAAGCGGGCCGGCTTCGCCTTGCCATTCACGCTATTTCGTTGTGCCACAATTGACGTTGGCAGCCCGGGATCTGCTCCCGGCCAACTGCTGTGGCCAAGCTTGATGGGCAGGCAAGGACCTGCGGAAGCGGCGGGCGGGCAGCCACTGACGTCCGCGGAACCCAGATGCGGCCCAGCAGCGGGCGGCCTGCACCCCGTGCAGCATCCCGGAGAATAGACCTCATTTCTCCTGCCCTCACCTTCGCCCCCCACCGCATTCTGTGAGCAGCAGTCATCACATATCTGGGGAAGAAACTTGCTTGGGACCCGAGCTGTGTTCCGTCCAAACCGCCATGCGCCCCAGCAAAACAGCGACAGGCGCGGGGACCGGGGCTTTTTGAGAGAATTCCGGCAAGGCATTTGGCACAGCAGGGCGTGGGACACACCGCAGGGGCGTCCGATGGGACAGCCGCCTGTCAGAGGTCAGAAAGGGGTTGAACAGCTCGGCTGAGGCCACTTCCGCTATAATACGGCCACTTTTGGCGTGTACAAAAACTCTCACAAGGCGACCAAGCGACCAGCGCTAGTTCGCCGTGGGGAGGGTGGCTTCTCCCCCCCTCCCCTCACGGCATGGCTTCTTGCGATGAGGAAGTAGTTGTAGATGATGGGCCATTGGGCGTACTGCCGACAAACAACGTCGAGCATTTGGATGATACAGGAAACTGCGAGGGCAAGCGCGACTGGCGGACAAGGGAACAGAGCGACGCAGCGGACGCGGAGAGGGACGAGAGCGCTGACTGCGAAGTCATCTGCCTGGGGGAACTTGACCATTCTTGTGACAGCAGCACTTGGGGGTCGGTGCGCAAGGCACAGGGCGAAGATGGAGATCAAATCGACCTGACGAAAGCAGAATCCCTCGAATCGCAGATCGTGGTGATCGGGAATGGCAAGCCAAGCGAAGCCTCAAGCGATTCGGCGCGGGAAGAAGTTGTGGACAGTGACGAAGAGGCTGTCGTTATCGGGGGCTCTAGCGAGCCAGGCCATGACTCGTCTAGCTCGTCGGCGCTCCGCTCTGTTGCGATGAATCCCGAGGGGCATGCCTCGTCCTTCTTCCTAGCGAAGAAACCTGCGGCGCATAGGCGGCACAGCGACTCCGGCCAAGACGGCGTCGTTGTACTTGACCCTTCTCTCCAATCACCTCGCATAAGGGGAAGTGAGCCCTTCTGCATCGAGGAGGGATCGGACGGCGAGGAACGCGTCGCTATCCAGTACAGCAGCTCAGGTGCGAGGAGAAGCAGTGCTCGGGGTGCATCGAAAACGAAGAATGGCAGCCGCAAGCCGGCAAACGGTGCAGACGATGTGCACGACATCGGAGAGATGGTGGGCCCACGCCATCTTCCCCCCGCGCGCATGGTGCGCGGCAGCGCGACTGCAGGAGGCCACAATCGCCACAGCACGCGCACGCGTGCTCAACGTGGCGCTCTGGGGTCGCAGATTGCGGGGCCCGGCGACGAGGCTTCGAACGCGCTGGCGGACCGCCTCCGGGTTTCGTCCACTGTCGGTCCGCGCGCCACCACGCGCCCGCACCCGCGCGCCACCACGCGCCCGCACTCGCCGCGAGAGGCTCTCGCTTGCCGACTGCTAACCGCGTGGGTGCCGGCAGGTCGGACGTTCCAGTGCCCCGTCTGCATGGATGATGTCGAAAAGGGCGGGCAGGTGTGCATCTTCGGGTGCGGGCACCGGCTGTGCTTCACGTGCGCAGGGACGTTTGTCGCCACCAAGGTCAGGGACGGCCAGGTCTCGCGCGAGGCGCTCAAGTGCGCACTGCCCGACTGCGCGACGCCGCTGGCGCCACACGAGGTGCGAGGCTGCATCGCGGAGGACGGGGAGCTCCTCAAGCGCTACGAGCGGTTCGGCCTGCAGCGCTTTCTCGAGAATAGCGGCGACAGCATCTTCTACTGCCCGGGCAAGGGCTGCGAGTACGTTGTGGACGCGGGGCCTGCGCGGGAGCGCGCCGAGGAGTTTTCGTGCCCGCTTTGCAAGTCGAGCTTCTGCCTCAGGTGCAAGGAGAAATGGCACCCCAAGGTGACCGCCCCCGCATCCTGTGGGCAGACGTCGCAGCCGTGCCATGAGGCAGGCCGCACGCTGGGGCTGCAGTGAACTGCACGCTCACACAGTCGGGAGGGTGCAGGTCTCGTGCGAGGTGAATGCTGCAACTTTGGAGGCCAAGGGCGAGGACAAGGGCTTCTTGCGGTATGTGCAGCGCAAAAAGATGAAAAAGTGCCCAAAGTGTAGGATGTGGGTGGAGAAGTCGGAGGGCTGCAACGCGATGACTTGCCGGTGCGGGACAACCTTCTGCTGGCGCTGTGGCGTGGATGTCAACAACGAGAAGGGGTGCGCGTGTCTCGCTAACCTCAGCTCATTGAGTGCCAGAGACCGTGCAGACGTCTTGCAGGTCAACGCGCATTCGACAAACCAAGAAAACCCAGCGCACCAACAGCTGGCACACAGACTTGCTGCCCAGCATGGCGGGATGTTCGGCATGGGAGGGGGGTTTGGCTGGATGGGAGGGGGGTTCGGCATGGGAGAGGGCTTTGGTATGCCCGGCGACTTCGGCGGGGGCGAAGGAAACGGTCGGAATCGTCAAGGGCTGGTCGAGCATGTTCAGAACATGAGAAACATGATTCTTATGGCAGCCCAGGGACTGCCCTTCGGCGGCATTGGACGCGTGCTCGGGCGGGGTGCCGAGCAGCACCCCGCTCGAGAAGCGGCGGATGTTCCCGCTGCTGACGTTGACGCTCCGTTTGCCCGAGGGGGGAGGCGGGCGCGGGAAGGCTGGAGGAGGGTGGGGGCCGATCGGAACGAGTTCGGAGAGAGGGAGCTCGGGAGGCGGGCCGATCGGAACGAGTTGGGAGAGAGGGAGCTGGGGAGGCGGAGACACCGGGAGGATGATGAGGGTGAGTGGCGCCGGCGGGATGGCGGCGCGGCCCACGACGCGGACCGCGGGTGGGCGCGCGAGGAGCGCTTGTCAGGGTCGGCAAACACCGACCCGCGTGACAGCACGCGTCTCTGGGTGCCCCGCCAAGTCGCAGCGCGCGAACGGAGTCGCGAACGAAGGAGCGGGCGGGGCAGGGGCGACGAGGAGCAGCGGCGCGACTCGGGCGGACCACGCGAGCGGAGCTGGAGCCGAGACCGGGGCTCAGATAGAGATGGGGATAGAGAGCGGACAGGGCGAGAATGGTTCCAAGGGCGACGGGCTGAGGACCGGGAGGGCCGGGCGCGCGCATGCCGCCGGTCGGATTCGCCCATGTCGCCGCGCCGCAGCCGCGGGGGGCCGGGGAGCGGCAGCTGGGGCGTCGAGTGGGGCGGCGGTGCGTCG